>X276_Barnacle_Goose__coassemble_414_pt1 | contig 14945 bp, 11 predicted proteins | sample X276_Barnacle_Goose__metabat2_high_PE_012 | metagenome-assembled genome bin X276_Barnacle_Goose
ACTATAGATTCTTGTATATTTAAAAATTCTGTGTTTAAAGAATGTTCATTACAAAATATAGATTTATTAGATTCTAAATTCGAGAATTGTGATTTGTCTAATGTGGATTTTAGCGGAGGAAGTATTCATAGAGTGGAATTTATTAATTGTAAGCTACTAGGAGCAAAGTTTGATGATTGTAGTATAAAGGAAGCATTGTTTAATAACTCAATTGGTAAATATATAAATTTTTCATATTCAAAGCTTAAAAATGTTGTTAATGATGAATGTAATTTTTCAGAGGGTGTATTTCAACAAGTAAAACTAGATAAGGTTATATTTAATGATACAGAATTAATTAATACTTATTTTAATAAGACAAATCTGAATAAAATTGATTTTACAACCTGTGATGTTACAGGAATGAATGCTGAAATAGAAGATTTATCAGGGGTAATAGTTAATACTATGCAAGCGTTAGATTTAACTAGACTTATGAATATAATAATAAGATAAATTAATGAATATTTAGAACATAATGGATTTTAGATAAAAAGAATAAAATTAATCTTCTTAATTAGGAAAGTTGTGCACCTAAATTAAGAAGATTTTTCAATATATAGGATGTATTTTTTATAGTGAAATATATTCATTGAAGATAATTTTAATAAAGAATTAAAGGTGGAATTTTACAAAAAAGTATTAGTTATTTTGTGGTTAGTTAAATATATTATAATAACAGGTTTTCTATAGAAAAAAAACATGAAAAAAACTATAATAGAAAAAAGAATATACTTAAGGGGCAGAGAAATGAATTATAGAGATAAGATAAAAGATTACAAGAGAATAGTAGTAAAGGTTGGAACATCAACTTTAACTTATGGGAATGGAAAAATAAATTTATCAAGGATAGAAAAACTTACAAAAACTTTAGCTGATGTTATGAATTCAGGAAAAGAAGTTATACTTGTAACATCTGGAGCTATTGGAGTTGGAGTATCAAAACTAAAATTAAAAGAAAAACCTAGAACAATAAGAGAAAAGCAAGCTGTTGCAGCAGTAGGGCAATGTGAGCTTATGCATATATATAGTAAATTTTTTGGTGAGTACAGTCATGTAGTAGGTCAAGTTTTACTAACAAGAGATGTAGTAGAAGATGATCATATAAGAAATAATGTTTGCAACACATTTGAAACATTAATCGAAAATGAAATAATACCTATAGTAAATGAGAATGATACTGTTTCTATAGATGAAATAGAAAATATAGTTAGATTTGGAGATAATGATAATTTATCTGCTATTGTTTCAAATTTAGTTAAAGCTGATCTTTTAATAATCCTTTCAGATATAGACGGATTCTATGATTCAGACCCAAGAAAGAATAAGAATTCTAAAATGCTTAAGGAAATAACAGAAATAACTAAAGAATTAGAAGAGTGTTGTGGTGGAGCTGGAAGTAATTTAGGAACTGGCGGAATGATAACAAAATTAATAGCAGCTAGAACTGCTATGGATGCAGGTGTAGATATGATTTTAGCGAATGGAGAAAAGCCTGAAATAATATTTGATATATTAGATGGAAAGGAAATAGGAACTTTATTCATAGCAAATAAGAATTAAGTTAATAAATTTAGAATGTAAATCACAAAAAAATAAAGAGCTATGCTGAGTTAGTTAAATAGTAACTTAGTTGAACTGTAAATTAGGAGGAAGAAGGATTAATGGAAACTGTAAAAGAGTTAGGGAAAAGGGCTAAGGAAGCCTCTTATGATCTTGGAATAGCCTCTACAACTGAAAAAAATAATGCTTTAGAACTTATGGCTAAAAATCTTTTAAAGTATAAGGATGAAATAATAGAAGCTAATAAAATTGATTTACAGGTTGCGAAGGATAAGGGAACTTCGAAGCCTATGTTAGATAGGCTTGCATTAGATGAAACAAGAATAGAAGATATGGCGAAGGGACTTAGAGAAATTATAAGTTTAGATGATCCTATTGGGGAAGTAATTGAGATGTGGAAGAGACCAAATGGTTTGCAAATAGGAAAAAAGAGAGTAGCTATGGGAGTTGTAGGAATAATATATGAGGCAAGACCAAATGTTACATCAGATGCAGCTGCTTTATGCTTAAAAACTGGTAATGCAGCTATACTAAAAGGTGGTAGTGATGCAATAAATTCAAATAGAGCTATAGTTAAAGCCTTAGCTTTAGCAGTAAAGGAATCAGGATTACCTGAAAACTCTATACAATTGATTGAAGATACATCAAGAGAAGCTACGAATGAAATGATGAAACTTAATGAATATATAGATGTTCTAATCCCAAGAGGTGGAGCTGGTCTTATTCAAGCTGTAGTTAAAAATGCTACAGTGCCTGTAATAGAAACAGGAGTTGGTAATTGCCACATTTATGTAGATGAAGTTTGTGATTTAGATATGGCTAAAGATATAATATTAAATGCTAAAACTTCAAGACCTGGAGTTTGTAATGCTGCAGAAAAGATGTTAATCAATGAAAAAGTAGCTAAGGAATTTTTACCTATAATAATAGAAGCTTTAAAAGAAAAAAATGTAGAGATTAGAGGAGACGAAGAAGTTTCTTGTGTAGATAGTTATGTAAAGAAAGCTACAGAAGCTGATTGGAGCACCGAATATCTAGATTTTATAATTGGTGCTAAGGTAGTAAGTGATGTAGATGAGGCTATAAATCATATCAATAAATATGGAACAGGACATTCGGAAGCTATAGTTACAGATAGTTATAAAAATTCTCAAAAGTTTTTAAATAGAGTAAATGCAGCAGCAGTTTATGTAAATGCATCAACAAGGTTTACTGATGGTAGTGAATTTGGTTTTGGAGCTGAGATAGGAATTAGTACTCAGAAGCTTCATGCAAGAGGACCAATGGGACTTAAAGAATTAACAACTATAAAATATATTATTTATGGTAATGGGCAAATAAGGTAGTTAAACTAAGGAGAATAAAATGATAGTAGATAAAAGCAATTTAGAATATAAGATAAAAAAATTTAATGAGTTATCATTAGATGAACTTTATGAAATTGTAAGAGTTAGATATGAAGTATTTGTTTGTGATCAAAAAATAACCTGTGAAAATGATTTTGATTATAAAGATAAAGAGTGTTATCATCTTATTGTTTCTTATAAAGATAAAGTTGTAGGGTACTCAAGAATTCTACAAAGAGGATTATCATATGAGGAACCTTCTATTGGAAGAGTCCTTGTTTTAAAGGAATATAGAAAAAATAATATAGGACAATTAATGATGGAAAAGGCGGTTGATTTTATAGTTAATGAACTTAAAGAAAAAGAAATAACAATATCAGCGCAGCTTTATGTAAAAAATCTTTATGAAAATGTAGGTTTTAAAGTAGTATCAGAACCTTACATTGAAGCAGAAATTGAACATATAAAAATGAAATATAAGAAATAAATATTATAAAAATTTGGAGGTCTTTTTTTATGGGTAAACCTTATAGTAGAAGCTTTGTTTTAATTACAGGAGCTACTACGGGGATTGGATTTGAATTAGCTAATTTATATGCTGATGAAGGGAGAAATCTAATTTTAGTTGCAAGAGATTCAGAAAAGCTTCAAGAGGTTAAGCAAGAGTTAAATATTCTTTATAACATAACAATATATACATTAGATTTAGATTTAACTGTGAATAATTCTTGTGAAGAAATATTTAAATTTGTGGAGAAAAAAAATATATCTGTGGATATTTTAATAAATAATGCAGGGATGGGGTCCTTTGGTTATTTAAGTGAAATAGAATTAGAAAAAGAAATGAATTTAATAGATTTAAACATAAAAGCTTTGACAGAACTAACAAAATTATTTTTACCTTCTATGATTGAACATGAAGAAGGTGGAATAATGAATGTATCATCAACAGCTGCCTTTTGTTCGGGACCTAAGATGGCTGTTTATTATGCATCAAAAGCTTATGTTTTAAGCTTAACAGAAGCTATATATGAAGAAGTAAGGGGCAAGGGGATAAAGGTAAGTTGTTTATGTCCAGGTCCTGTAAGAACTAAATTTCAAGAAAAGGCTAAGGTTAAGAAGAAAGAGTCTTCTACTAAGGCAATGATGTCAGCAAAAGAAGTTGCTAGAATTGGCTATAAAAATTTTAAAAAGGGAAAGTTAATAATAATACCAGGATTTAAAAATAAGGTTATAGTTTTAATAAATAAATTTATGCCAAGAAGTTTATCTAGAAAAGTTATTTTAATAATGAATAAGGGATAAAAATTGTTAATAAGAAGATTTAAAAAAATTATAGTTATATAAAATAGCTTTAGATAATGTAAAGAAGCAAACTAATAAATAACAAATAAGGATATGTATTTAAATTTGAACCGAAATGGGACAAACAATACATATCCTTAAATTATTTTGTTAAGTTAGCTTCTAAATATTACTTCTTCTCTATTAAACATGAATTTAGCAAAGAATATTGCTAAGCTTATATAAAATATATGCCAACCTAAAACCATAAAAATGTGTTTAACATCATATATTCCAACTAAGAATTCTTTCATTAAACAAATTGAATTAGTAATTGGTATATGGAAGAATTTTGGGCTTATAGATTTTGCATCTGTCATATATGGTATAAAAGCTAAAATCATAACAGGCATTGTTATACCGGCTAAATAAGAGTTTGCTTCTTTAGTTGATCTTGCATAAATACTTATAGCAATTTGAAGAGCTGACAAGGTTACAAGAACTAACACACCTACTACTAATATTCCTAAGATTGAATATAAGTCAATTTTAAATGATCCACCTTCCATTACTCCATCAAGCATAAATTTTTTCATGGAGAATATCATTACTACTAAGTTCGTAATTAATGCTAAGAAAGAAACTGTACATAGGGAAATTATTTTACCCCATAATAAAGATGAACGTTTAGCAGAAGTAGAAAGTAGAGGCTCAAAAGTAAATCTTTCTTTTTCACCAGCTCCTAAGTCGGAAGCCATACCAACAGTTGAAGATACCATTAATATTATTATTAGGGTCGGTATCATAGACATTAACATTGAAGCAGGATTATAGGCAGAACCTTCTTCACTAATTCCTGATTTAACTTCAATTTCAAATGGTGTAAGAATTGAACTATCTAAGCCGCTTGCAGCTAATCTTTCTGAAACTATTTGATTTTTATAATTATCAAAAGCACTTTCAACTAAACCACTAGCTATCATTGATTTATTTGATTCTTCATCCATTAATATTTCAAATTTATCAAAGGTTCCAGTAGATACGTTATTATCAAAGGTATTAGGAACTTTAATAATAAGTTGTAAGTCACCATTTTTTAAATCTTTTTCAGGATTATCACTATTAACAAAATTAATATTTTCTAAAGTTTTTAATAAAGTGGCTACAGAAGAGGTTTCACTACCTTCGTAGTAAATATTAATTTCATTTTCTACATCACCTTGTAAGTCATTAATAGATGATGACATAAAGCTAAACATTATAGGATAAATTAAAATTGGAAGAATAAGAGTTAAAAATAAAGTCTTTTTATCTCTAGCTATATCAAGTAGTTCTTTCTTTAAAATAGTAAAAAAGTTACTCATTATTAGCACCTCCAATAAGACTTAAGAAAGTTTCTTCTAAATCTTCATTATTATATTTTTCTTTAAGGTCAGATATTTTACAATTTTCAATTAAATTTCCTTTGTTTATTATCACAACTCTATCACAAAGTTTTTCTACTTCTTTCATAGAATGACTAGAAAATAATATTGTTTTATTTTCACTTTTACATTTTAAAATAAACTCTTGAACAGTCCTTGCAGCACTAACATCAAGACCAGTTGTAGGTTCGTCAAATAACATTACAGAAGGATTATGAACTATAGATCTTGCAATAGAAATCTTTTGCTTCATACCTCTTGAGTACTTTCCTACAGGCTTGTCTATATAATCTTCCATATTAAAGTCTTTAGCAAGTTCAGTAATTCTTTTATCTGCGTCAGTTTTATTAATTCCATAAAGATTAGCAAAATATCTTATATTTTCTCTACCTGAAAGTCTATCATAAAGACCAACATCACCACCAAAAAGAATACCAATTTCAGATCTAACTTTTTCTGGTTCTTTAGTAACGTTAATATTATTAACTAGAATTTCTCCGTCATTTATCTTAAGCATTGTAGAAATCATTCTAAGAGTTGTGGTTTTTCCAGCCCCATTTTCACCGAGTAGACCAACTATTTCCCCGGAATTAACTTCAAAGGAAATATTGTTTACTACTATAGTTTTTTTGAAGGACTTAACTACATTAGTTAATTTAAGCATTATTAACCCTCACTTTCATAAATAATGATAATATTATAACACATAAAAGTAAAATTATACCAACTGAATAAAGGAATGGTAGTAATATATAATTGATTAGGCTTTAATAAAACGAGATAATATAAGCTTGACATTATTTAATATAAAATATAAAATATAAAAAAATAAAACTAAAAGTTGGAAGTACACTTTAAATTGATCCAGAGAGGTCAGAAAGGGAGTATTATTATGTTGAATATATTTATTGAAAATAATTGTATAGTTATGTCAAAAGGTGTGAATTATAGTAATTCCATTAAAAATATTAGGATATTAAAGAGAGAAGAAGTATCTTTATCTCTTTAATATCCTATTTCTTTTTTTAGGGCTCTAAAAGTGTATTTTAAATAATATATAAAATTAGGAGGCAATTAATGAAAGCAAAATTAATATTAGAAAATGGTGTTATATTTAATGGAAGTGCCTTTGGCTATTTAAAAGATAGTGTTGGAGAGGTAGTATTCACTACTGGAATGACAGGCTATGAAGAGGTTTTAACAGATCCATCTTATTATGGACAAATAGTAACTATGACTTATCCTCTAATAGGGAACTATGGAATTAATCTTGAAGATATGGAATCGGATTCACCAAAAGTTAAAGGATTTATAGTAAGAGAAAAATGTGATTATCCAAATAACTTTAGATGTGAGATGGATTTAGATAGTTATCTAAAGCAAAACAAGGTAATAGGACTTGAAGGAATAGATACAAGAGCTTTAACTAAGATTCTTAGAAATAATGGAACTATGAGAGGAATAATAACTTTACAAGATGTAGATGTTGATGAAGTTAAAAATAAAATAGATAATTTTTCAAATAAGGATGCTGTTAAAGCAGTAACGGTAAAAGAGAAATATATTATTGAAGGAACAGGAAAACATGTAGCAATTTTAGATTTTGGAATAAAAAGAAATATAATAAGAAACTTTCAAAAAAGGGATTGTAAAATAACAGTTTTCCCAATGGATACTAAGGCAGAAGAAATATTAAAAGTAAATCCAGATTTAGTATTTTTATCAAATGGCCCAGGAGATCCAGAGGATTTAAAAGAAGTAATTGAAAATATTAAAGAATTAATAGGCAAAAAACCTATAGTTGGAATTTGTTTAGGACATCAATTGTTAACTTTAGCTCTTGGTGGAAAAACAAAAAAATTAAAGTTTGGACATAGAGGGTGTAACCATCCAGTTAAGGACTTAGAAGAAAATAGAGTTTATATAACTTCGCAAAATCACGGATATGTAGTTGAAGAACTACCAAAGGATGTTATAGCAACTCATATTAATGTAAATGATAATTCAATAGAAGGAATGAAACATAAAACATTGCCAATATATTCAGTACAATTTCATCCAGAGGCAGCAGCAGGACCAAAAGATAGTGAATATATTTTTGATAAGTTTTTAAATTATGCACTTTAAAATTTGGAATTAAATAAAAAAACAACTATAGGAGGATTAAGATATGCCGTTAAATAAAGATATAAAGAAAGTTTTAGTTATAGGTTCAGGCCCAATAATAATAGGACAAGCAGCAGAGTTTGATTATTCAGGAACACAAGCTTGTCAGGCTTTAAAGGAAGAAGGAATAGAGGTTGTTTTAGTAAATTCAAATCCTGCTACAATAATGACTGATAAAGAAGTTGCAGATAAAGTTTATATTGAACCTCTTACAATAGAGTTTTTAGAAAAGGTAATAGCAAAGGAAAAACCAGATAGTTTACTTACAGGAATGGGAGGCCAAACAGGTTTAAATCTATGTGTAGAATTACATGAAGCTGGAATTTTAGATAAATATAATGTAAAAGTAATAGGAACATCTATTAACTCTATAAAAGAAGGAGAAGATAGAGATTTATTTAGAGATATGATGAATAGAATAAATGAACCTGTTATTAAAAGTGAAATAATAACAGACATTAATGAAGGTTTATCATATGCAGAACAGCTTGGATATCCAATTATAGTAAGACCAGCTTATACTTTAGGGGGAACTGGCGGCGGAATAGCAGAAAATCCTGAAGAACTTAAAGAAATTCTTGAATCGGGATTACAATTAAGTAGTATAGGACAAGTTTTGCTTGAAAAATCAATAAAGGGTTGGAAAGAAGTAGAGTATGAGGTTATGAGAGATTCTTATGGAAACTCAATAACAGTATGTAATATGGAAAACATAGATCCTGTTGGTATCCATACAGGGGATAGTATAGTTGTTGCTCCATCACAAACTCTTTCAGATAAAGAATATCAAATGCTTAGAACTTCAGCTTTAAAGATAATAAATGAAGTAGGCATTGAGGGTGGCTGTAACGTACAGTTTGCTTTAAATCCTAATTCTTTTGAATATGCAGTAATAGAAATAAATCCAAGAGTATCAAGATCATCAGCTTTAGCATCTAAGGCAACAGGTTATCCTATAGCAAAGCTTGCTACTAAAATTGCGTTAGGTTATGGATTAGATGAAATAAAGAATGCAGTTACAGGAAAAACTTATGCATCTTTTGAACCTACTTTAGATTATGTAGTAGTAAAAATACCAAAGTGGCCATTTGACAAGTTCTTCAATGCAAATAGAGAACTTGGAACAAAGATGATGGCAACAGGGGAGATAATGGCAATAGGCTCAAATATAGAAGCTGCATTACTTAAGGGAATAAGAAGTTTAGAGATAGGTAGATATTCATTAGATCACAAAAAATTTAGAGAATATAGCTTAGAAGATTTGAAAAAGATGATAGTTAAGGCTGATGATGAAAGATTATTTGCCTTAGCAGAAATGATTAGAAGAGATTATAGAATAGAAAGTATATCAAAGATAACAGGAATAGATATGTTTTTCTTACATAAGTTTAAAGGAATAGTTGAAGAGGAAACTAGACTAAAGTTAAGTAAGATAGAGAATTTAGATAAAGATTGGTTATTAAAATTAAAAAAGAAGGGATTCTCTGATAAGGCTATAGCAGATATGCTTAAAGTTACTCCAGAGGATATTTATAGATTAAGAAATTTATGGAATATAAAACCTGCTTATAAGATAGTTGATACATGTGGAGGGGAATTTGAAGCAGTATCCCCTTACTATTATTCAACTTATGAAGAATATGATGAGGTAGAAGTTTCAGATAGAAAAAAAGTAATAGTTTTAGGTTCTGGACCAATTAGAATAGGTCAAGGAATAGAATTTGACTATGCTTCAGTGCATTGTGTAAAATCTTTAAGAAAATTGGGAATAGAAACAATAATAATAAATAATAATCCAGAAACAGTAAGTACAGATTTTAATATATCAGATAAATTATATTTTGAACCTTTAACAGAAGAAGATGTATTAAATATAATAGAAAAAGAAAATCCTTATGGAGTGATTCTACAATTTGGTGGACAAACAGCAATTAAGCTTGCTGATTTCTTAAAAGAAAAAGGAATTAAAACTCTAGGAACAACAGCGGATCAAATAGCTATGGCTGAGGATAGAGAAAAGTTTGATGAGCTTCTTGAAAGATTAGATATAGGAAGACCTAAGGGGAAAGCTATATGGACAGTAGAAGAAGGGATAAAAGAAGCTAAAGAGCTTGGATTTCCTGTACTAGTAAGACCATCCTATGTTTTAGGCGGGCAGGGAATGGAAATAACATATAATGATGAAGAATTAACATATTACTTAAAGAATGTTTTTGAAAATGATAAGAAAAATCCAATACTAGTAGATAAATATTTAATGGGTAGAGAAATAGAAGTAGATGCAATATCAGATGGAGAAAATATTTTAATACCTGGGATAATGGAACATTTAGAAAGAGCTGGAGTTCATTCGGGAGATTCAATTACCATGTATCCAAGTCAAAACATAAGTGATGAAATAAGAAAGAAAATCCTAATTTATACTAAGAAAATAGCTTTAGAAATAGGAATAAAGGGTATGATAAACATACAGTTTATAGAATATAATAATGAGCTATATATAATAGAGGTAAATCCTAGGGCATCAAGAACAGTGCCTTATATAAGTAAAGTAAGTAAAGTTCCAATAGTTGAATTAGCAACAAGAGTAATGCTAGGAGAAAAATTAGTTGATTTAGGTTATGGAATTGACATTTATAAAGAACCAGAATTAGTATCAGTAAAAGTTCCAGTATTCTCAACAGAAAAACTAAAGAATGTAGAAGTATCATTAGGACCAGAAATGAAGTCTACAGGAGAAGTTCTTGGTATAGGAAGAAATATTAAAGAAGCATTATATAAAGGATTTGTTGCTGGAGGTATGTATCCTTCAAACAAAAGGGGAAAAATACTAGCAACTATTAAAAATCATGATAAACAAGAATTCTTACCAATAGCTAAAAGGCTATTAGAAGTTGGATATAAATTTATTGCAACAGAAGGAACTGCTAAGCTTTTAAGAGATAATGGTATAGATGTTGAAGTAGTTAGAAAACTAAATGAAGAAAAACCTAATATATTAGATGTAATAAAAAATAAAGAAGTTGATTTAGTAGTCAATACTCCTACAAAAGGAAATGATTATAATAGAGATGGATTTATAATAAGAAGAGCTGCTATAGAGAGAAATATAGGGGTAATAACAGCTTTAGATACTTTAAGGGCAATATCAGAAGTTAAATCTTATGGAATAGAAGAAAAAGATTTAGAAGTGTTTGATATAACAGAATAGAATAAAAATAACAAGAGGAATTTAGATTGGTATCTAAATTCCTCTTTACTAATTAAATTTTTAACGTTAATAAAAGAGGCTATATAGACTATCAAGTATTATGGATTGGGTTAAAGATATGAAACAAGTATATAATTTTCTCCAAACCGAAATTTTATATAAGATCTTACAGTAAAATTAAAATATATGAGTGAGGAGACGAAAAAAAATACAAATTTGTTGACAATGAACGTGTGTTCGGTTAATATGGTTGTAGAACTTATGTTTGGTTGGAGGGTAAATATGAAGAATGATATTTTTGTAAAATTAAATTATAAAACAATTGGTGAATTAAAAAGTTTAATAGTAGATAGAGAACATAAAGATAAAGATCATGATAAATATTTAATGTGTACTGGTAAATATGATAAAAATGGGTGGACCTTTATATTTAAAGCAAACAGTATGGAAGAAGCAGAAGAAATAATAAATAATTCAAATAGAAAGAGACTATATAATAAAATTAAAGAAGAAAATAGATTAATTATGAGTAAAGAAGTAAATAAAATTATTACTCCTATAGAAAGGGTACAAATTCCAGCATTTATGCAATAAAAAAGGAAGAGTGAATATCGCTCTACCTTTAATTAAAATACATATTTTTTTCTACATTAGTTATAACTAGAGATAATTCATCTATTAAACTAATAGTTGTGCCTATCTTATCTCTAAATTTACTATCAGTTATTTTAATATTAGGTCTTAGTGGGAAATTTCTAAAGGTTTCCTTAACTATACCTAAATCCCCATTGCTTAGTCTAATAATAGTTCCGTTAGGAAAAGGAACTACAACTTTTGAAAATGTCTTAACTATTTCAAAATCAAAAATAGTATCAGAATGTCCCATTATATATTCTAAAGCATCGCTTGAACACATTGAATCTATATAGTATCTATCAGACGTTAGTGTATCATACACATCTGCTACGCAAACTATTTTAGCCAGTTTATTTATTTGATTACCCAATAAACCTTTAGGATAGCCCATTCCATCTACTCTTTCATGATGTTGAAGAATAATCATTTTACAATCATTATGTATAAAGTCTTTATCTTTTAAATAATAATAACCTTTTTCACAATGATCTTTGATTTTTTCAAATTCTTCATAAGTTAAAGGGCCGTCTTTATTAATAATATCTATATCTATAAATTCCTTACCTATATCATGAAGTAAAGCTCCTACAGATAGATTTAATAAATCAGATTTTGGGAGATTTAAACTTATACCTATAATTAAAGATAGAATAGTTACATTAATTGTGTGATCATATACACTGGAATTTAATTTCTTTATATCTACTAAAAAGCAAAGAATTTTATCATCTGACAAAATTTCATTTAATAGTTCTTCTGCTAAGAAGTATATTTTTTTCAAATATAAGTCTTCTTCGTTTTTTTTATCTAATTCATCAATAGTATTAACTGTATTGAAGGTACTTTTTATTAAATCTAGAGATTTATTACGAAGCTCATCTTTAATAACTGATTCAAATGTATAATTATTCATATCATCTATTATATATAATGAATTTAAATTTAATCCTTTAATTTTTTTCAATAATTTCTCTGTTATTAATACTCCAGAATTTAACAGTATTCTTCCTTCAAAATCGTATAAAGCTTTACCAAGGTATGAATTAGGTTTTACATTTTCTATAGGGACTAATCTCATATTCAACACCTCTTTTATATATTTGATTATATTATATCAACTTTATAAGAATATTAATACCATTTTTATACGAAATTAACAATAAAATATATAAGTGTAATAAAGTCTATCAATATGATAATAATGGAATAAAAATTAAAGCTCCACCAGTATTGGTGGAGCTTTAATTTAAATATCTAATAAATTTTTTGTATAATTATAATAAATATTTCTTAAATAAATCATTTTTTCTTCAAGTTCAATAAATAAATTAGAAGCTAATGAATAATCTTTTTCTGCTAAGGCATTTTTAATTCTAGTAAATAAACTCTTATTAGTGTAGGAGTCTTTCATTATATAATGTCTTAAATTATTTATTTCCATCCAATTTGAAACATCTAGATCTAGTGCATCACTTGAGTGTAACTTTTTAAAGCTTCTTATTTCATTTGCATGATTAACTATAACTCTATGACAAATATCTGTAGCCCATCTTTGAGTAATTGCTAGCTTAAAGCTTTCTATAGTTTTTTCACTAAATACATCGTTTCTTTTTAAAACTTTAAGTTTTTCAGGATAATTATCTAATTGAATTAAATTTTCATATATTGTAGATGGTGCTTTTCCAAAATATTTATTTCTTTCTTCTTCGGAGAAAAATTCAAATACATCTTCTTCTGTCCTATATGCTCTAGATTTTTCTAGGTATTCTGCATCTTCACCTGGCTTTTTAGATAACTCAGATAAAAGAGCCTCTTCAGATTTATTGCTTTCTAAAGCATAGATTATACCATCTAACATAGACATATATGAAGCTGATATAGCTAAATAAATGTTTGTGTGAGGATTTGGTGATCTAAGTTCAAATCTTGTAGCTAAAGGATTTAACAAATCTCTTATTAAACCAATTAATATAGTTCTATTTCTTGAAGGATTATCAGGTGCAAGACCTAGTGAAGTTACAATACAAATTGGAGCTTCAAAACCTGGTTTTAATCTCTTAAAAGCACTATTTGTTGAAGATATAAATGGATTCATAACTTCATAGTTTTTTAGTAATCCCATTATTGCTCCATATCCAATAACACTTAAGAAAGTTTCTTCATTTGAGTTAAATAAGTTTATTATTTTTCCATTTTTCAACTTCAAACTAACACCTAAGTGAATATGCATTCCATTACCAGCTACTCCATCTATAGGTTTAGCTTTAAAAGTAACTTCTAGTCCGTGTCTTCTAAAAGTTTCTTGGATAAGAATTTTCACAAATATTTCATTATCAGCAGCTTGAATTGCATCAGAATATTTCCAATCTATTTCAAGTTGTTCCATAATATGATTAAATTGACCGTTTGGTTGAAGTTTTGATTTAACTCCACCAACTTCTTTGTGACCCATTTCAGGATCAAAACCATAATGTTCCATTAAAATAAGAGTTTCTTCAAGAGCTGTTCTAACGGCTCCTTTAGTTCTTGTCCAATATTGTTCTTGCATAACTTCTGAAGTTGATAGTTCTTCAATATGAGCTACTTCATTTGGAGTTTTAACCCAAAATTCTAGTTCAGAAGCTGAAGTAATATTAATACTTTCAATATCTTCAAATTTTATATTAAAAGGCTTTAATGTTTCAGGTTTATTTTTAAAGATATCTAGTATAGTTGATTTAAAAGTATTAGAAGTGGAAGTTAATATATTTCTTGAGCATACAGCTTTATTATTGTGTATTAAAAATGAAGGTATTCTTAAGGTACCAATTGGTTTTTGAGTTAATGGATCTATATGATCATAGTTATAGTCAACAAACCAATTTGCATTAAGGTCAGCAATCATATCAACCTTTGCATCGTTTAATGTTGCGATTCCAGGAAGTACAACAGATGAACCATCTGTTTGAATAGCTACTCCCGTTAAAAATGAATCTAAATCATCTAAAAATAATTTTCTTGGGATTTTTTCATCTGTATCATTTCCTGATAAATCAATTCCGACTATGGAAACAAATTTAATCTCAGGATGTGCTTCAAATATTTCAATTATATCTTTTTTATTATGCTTTGATTTTGGTAAGACGAAAATTAAATCTTTCATACAATATATTCCTTGTAAATTTACAAGGAAAAGTCACTTCCTTTCTTTTTAACATCGAATAATAATGTGGTATAGACAACTAAACATTCGGAAATCTCGTTAATTATAAAAGAATTCTATTATATATATTCTTT
>X276_Barnacle_Goose__coassemble_420_pt1 | contig 14664 bp, 7 predicted proteins | sample X276_Barnacle_Goose__metabat2_high_PE_012 | metagenome-assembled genome bin X276_Barnacle_Goose
TTTAAGACACGAATTATTTTTTAAATTTAATGAATAATATTTGCTTAATACATATAAAAGGTAATAAAAAAATTATAATTAGCAATAATTAATCTAAATTATAGGGGGTAAAAAAAATATTGCATGATTATGACGAATGATATATAATTATATCGTATTATGTAGATAATATTGTACACTAAAAAACAAAGAGAAAATATCAAATACAATATCTCATAATATTTAAAGGTATTTATATAACCTTAATAAAAATAAAATATAAATTATATGCTAGAGGTGAAATATGATACATATAGAAGAGCTAAGAAAAGTTTATGACAATGGTTATGAAGCTTTAAAAAGTATTAATTTAGAAGTGAATGAAGGGGAACTAGTATGTTTATTAGGTCCTAGTGGTTGCGGAAAGACAACTATATTAAATCTTCTTGCAGGATTATTAGATCCAACAAGTGGTGATATAAGATTTGATGGAGAATCTATAATAGGTAAACATCCTAAGGATAGAAATATAGGAATTGTATTTCAAAATTATGCTCTATATCCTCATATGACTGTCTTGGAAAATGTTATGTTCCCACTAACTGTAGGAAAAAATAAGATGCCTAAAGATGAAGCTATGAAAATAGCTAAAGAATATATGAAAATTACTAGCATTGAAGAACTTGCAGATAAAAAACCAGGACAAATGTCTGGAGGTCAGCAACAAAGAGTTGCTATAACAAGAGCACTTGTTCAAAAACCAAAAATATTATTATTAGATGAGCCTCTAAGCAATTTAGATGCAAGACTTAGATTAAAAATAAGAGAAGAAATAAGAAGATTAGTTAAAGAAATAGGAATAACGACTATTTTTGTAACTCATGATCAAGAAGAAGCACTATCTATAAGTGACAGAATAGTTCTTATGGATAAAGGGGTAGTTCAACAATATGATATACCTCAGAATCTATATTTAGAACCAGAAAATTTATTTGTTGCTAAATTTATGGGAAATCCAATAATAAATATATTTGAAATGGAGAGAGAAGGAAATATATTAAAAGGAGAAAACTTCTCTATAGATATAAACCTATTAGCAAAGAATAGATTTAAAGCAGATTTTGATGAAGATAAGTATATTGTAGGTATTAGACCAGAGTACTTTGTATTAAGTGAAAATCCTTTATTTAAAGTAAATATAGATTTGATTGAATTAATAGGAAAAGATTGTATATTAAACTTTAATATTAATGGAACTAATGCGAAATCAATTATTGATATAAATAATCATATAAAAGAAGATGAATTAGTAGGATTTGATATAGATTATAATGGGATTTATGTATTCAAAGAGAATGGAGTTAGAGTGTACTAATGAAAAAGTTAAGATATAGAGCTGAAAATTCACCGCAAGCATGGTTATATCTTCTACCTGCTTTGATAATAATAGGTATGTTTAACGTGTTACCATTAATAAAATCATTTATTATGGCATTTCAAAAAGGAACATTAAACAACTTAACGTTTAATGGATTTAAGAATTTTGAAATTGTATTAAAGGATTCGAAATTTCATACTGCATTAGCTAATACATCTATTTATGCTTTTGTTGTTGTACCAATTGCATTAATTATTTCTATGTTTATAGCAATAACTATATTTGAAAAAATTAAAAATAAGGCTATTTTTGAGACTATATTCTTTATACCATATTTAACAAGTGTAATTGCTATTGGTATAGTATTTAGATTCCTATTAAATGGAGACTATGGTTTTGTAAATTACTTATTAGGTTTTATAAATGTTGGACCAATAAATTTCTTAGATGATCCAAACATGAGTATCACTACTCTTATAATATTTGGTATTTGGTCAGGTCTTGCATTTAATATAATTATATTACTTTCAGGGTTAAGAACTATAGATGATAATTACTATAAGGTTGCAGATATGTTTGGTGCAACTAAATTAGAGCAATTTTTCAAAATAACACTTCCGCAAATGATACCTATAATAACATTCTTATTGATGATGAACTTTATAAATGCTTTTAAAGTATATTCACAAGTATTCTCTATATTCAATGGGAAAGCAGGTATTGCAGATAGTGCGACTACAGGAGTTTTCTATATTTTCAATAAGTTCTATGTAGAATATCGTTATGGTCAAGGTATGGCAGCGGCAGTTATATTATTCATATTAATTTTAATGTTTACTTTAGTTCAGAATTATGTTTTAAAAAGAATATCTAAGTAGGTGAAAGTATGAAAAAAATTAATATAGTTTTATCAAAAACATTTATAGCCATAATGGCATTAATTACACTGTTTCCATTTGTTTATATGATTTTAGCAAGTTTAATGACATTTCAGGAAGCAACAAGTATACCACCAACACTTATACCTGAAAAATTACAGTGGGAAAACTTTGCTTTAGCTATGGAGCAAGCACCTTTTGTTAGATATTTCTTTAATACAATTTTAGTTGCTGGATTATCGACAATAGGAACTTTAATAACTTCAATACTTGCAGGGTTTGCATTAGTTAAATTGGAGTTTAAACATAAAAATGTTTTAGTGATAAGTATGGCTGCACTTTTAATGGTACCATATGAAGTTACTGTATTTACTAATTATCAAACAATAGCACAATTAGGATTATTAGATACATATACAGCATTAATAATTCCGTCATTAGCTAGTATATTCTATATATTTTATTTAAAAGAATATCTTACATCTATTCCTATTTCATATTATAAGGCTGCAAAAGTAGATGGATGTGGAGATTTAGAATTTATAAGAAGAATATTAATACCACTAGCTAAACCTGCTTTATTTACAATGGGAATATTAAGTTTTATAGGTGGATGGAATTCATTTTTATGGCCAATACTTGTAACTAACAGTAAAGAAATGAGATTATTAAGTAATGGACTAAGTTCATTTGCTACAGAAAGCGGTACAAATGTACACTTACAAATGGCAGCTTCTACAATAGCTATAGTACCAATACTAATTTTATACTTAATATTTAGAAAACAGATAATAAGAGGAGTTGTTAAGAGTGGGGTTAAAGGATAAGAAAACTAAAATAACTTTTCACAATGGAATATTAACTATCGGTGGAACTATAATAGAAATTGCTTATGAGGATAGTCATATATTCTTCGATTTTGGTAGTGAATATGACCCAGCAGCAGAGTTCCAACCAGAAAACTTACAAGATTTATTAGATCAAAAGTTAGTTCCTTATTTAAATAATATATTTGATCCAAGTATAGAGTTGAAAGGATATGAATCAAAAGAAGATGAATTTAAAAATACAGCAGTGTTTTTATCACATGTTCATTTAGATCATTCAAAGATAGTAAATTATCTTAACCCTAAAATACCTCTATATACTTTAGAAGGAACTAAATCATTATTAAACACTTTAAACATAAATAATGATTTTGTTTTTCCATTAGAAAGAGAGAGTAATTCTAATGTAAGAGATATAACTGGAGTAAAAGAAAATGAAGTTGTTTCTGTTGGCAAAATAAAGGTAAAAGTAATGCCTGTAGATCATGATGCATATGGTGCATGTGGGTTACTTATAGAAACTCCTGATTTAGTTATATCTTATACAGGTGACATAAGACTTCATGGTTATAGAAAAGATGCAACTTTAAACTTCTGCAAAGAAAGTGAAAAGTGCGATGTATTATTAATAGAAGGTGTTAGCGTATCTTTCCAAGAATTTGATGAAGATAATACTAAGAGAAAAGATGATAATGAGCTAGCATTGTTAGAAAAAATAAACAATATAGTAAAAGAAAATCCTAATAAACAAATAACTTTTAATTATTATATATCTAATATAGAAAGAATATTAAACATAATAAAGACTAATCCAAGAAAAGTAGTGTTAGATGCATATTATTCCTATGTACTAAAACATGCAACAGGATATCAATCTTACTACTATCAATTAGATGATAAGGATTATGGTTTAGATAAAGATTATCAAATAGAATTTGAAGATCTTTTACAAGATGAAGGTACTTATTTCTGGCAGTTAGATACACTTGCTATTCAATATTTTGACAAATTAAAAGAAAATGGAATTTATATTCATTCAAATGCAACACCACTTGGAGATTTTGACCCAAGTTATGCACCTTTTATAAAGAGATTTGAAGATAACAAAATCGAATGTATAATAGCGTCATGTAGTGGTCATGCTCATCCAAATGATTTGATTGAAATAATAAATTTAATTAAACCAAAGTTATTGATTCCAATTCATTCATATCGTCCAGAAAGACTATATAATGAACATGGGGATGTACTATTACCAGAAAAAGGACAAATAATATAATGTAAATGGAGGATTGAAAAATGAAACTAAAAAAACTGATAGCATTAGCACTATCTATGTCATTTATGACTGGATGTAGCAGTAACAGCGGAGTCTCATCTGAAGGTAACATTGTAACTGAAATTAAAGAGCCTGTAGAAATCACATTCTGGCATGCTATGAATGGAGATTTAGAAAAATCTTTACAATCTTTAACAGATAAGTTCATGACTCAAAATCCAAATATAAAGGTGACTTTACAAAACCAATCAAGTTATCCAGAATTACAACAAAAAATAACGGCTACTACAGCAAGTCCTAAGGATTTACCAACAATGACTCAAGCTTATGCAGATTGGATGCTTAATCCTATAGCAGATGATTTAGTTGTAGATTTAAAACCTTACATAGAAAATGAAACATTAAAATTTGATAACTATGAAGATATATTAGAAAACTTTAGAAATGTAAACACAAGAGATGGAAAAGTTTATGGAATTCCTTTTAGTAAATCAACTGAAGTTATATGGTACAACAAAGATTTATTCAAAGAATTAAACTTAGAAGTTCCAACAACTTATGAAGAATTAGCTAATGTAGCAAAAACTATAACAGAGAAAAAAGGTATAGTTGGTGCAGGATTCGATTCATTAAATAACTTCTATACTACTTTCTTAAAGAATGAAGGAGTTACTTTCGATAACAATACAGATGTAACTGATGAAGCATCAGTTAAAGCAGTTAATTACTACTTAAATGGTATTAAAGAAGGTTACTTTAGAATAGCTGGTACAGATAAATACTTATCAGGACCATTTGCTAATGAAACATTAGGTATGTATATTGGTTCAAATGCAGGTGAATCTTTTGTTAAACAAAGTGTTGATGGTAAATTTGAAGTAGGTGTTGCTGCATATCCAGGAGAATATTCTATGCAACAAGGTACTGACTTATATGTATTCTCAAATGCTACTGCAGAACAAAGAACTGCAGCTTATGAATACTTAAAGTTCTTAACAGATACAGAAAACCAAATAACTTGGGCTAAAGAAACTGGATATATGCCATCTAGACAAAGTGCTATAGAATCAGAAGAATATCAAAATTCAGATAGCTTAGTTCCAGCTGTATTATCAGGTGTTGCTGAAGGTTTATATACTAATCCTATATTACCAGGAGCAGACAGAGCATATAAAGAAGCTGCTGTTGTAATGGAAGGAATATTAGCTGATAAAAATTCAGATGTAAGTAAAAAATTAGAAGAATATAAGAATACTTTAGTAGGAATCTGGGAATAAGTATTTTAATACAAAGGGGATGTCTTAATATTTATTTGAGACATCTTCTTTAATTTTAAATAATAAGGAGATTATATATGAAAATTGTAATTTATCAAACTAGTGATTTACATGGATATGTATATCCAACTAATTACGTAAATGAACAACCTCTTGGAATTTTAAAAATAGGTAGTTATATGAAAAAAGATGAATTAAAATATGATGCATCTTTAAAAATAGATTGTGGAGACTTAATTCAAGGTTCTGCTCTTACTCATTATTTATATAAGCATGGTATTGAAAAAAATCCTATTATTGAAGGATTGGAAAACATAAAATATGATGCATATATTTTAGGAAATCATGAATTTAATTATGGATTAGATTACTTAAATAAGTCTTATTCTCAAGTAGAAAACAAGATTATAAATGCAAATATAGAAGGTTTAGATTTTGATACAAAGCCTTATAAAATATTTGAATTTGATGGATTTAAAATAGGGTGTATAGGTTTTACAACATCATTTATACCAAATTGGGAACAAGAAAGTAATATAAAAGGATTATCATTTAATGATCCTGTTGAAATGTATGCAAAATATGAAAAAGAATTAAAAGAAAATAGTGATTTTATAGTAGTATGCTATCATGGTGGATTTGAAAAAAGTTTAGAAGATAATACAACTCCAACAGAAGCTTTAACAAAAGAAAATCAAGCTAGTGAACTTTTAGAAAAATTTGATTCTATAGATATGGTTTTAAGTGGACACCAACATAGATCATTTATAACAAAAATAAATGATAAAGTATGCTCTCAACCTATGAATAATGGTTATAATTTCACTAAAATAGTTTTAGACACTAAAACAAAAGAAGTAGAATATGAATTAGTAGAAGTTAAAGATTTAGATGTTGAAATAGATAAAGAACTTAAAGGAATATTTGAAGATGTAGAAAGTAAATTACAAGTATATCTAGATCAAAAAATAGGTGAGTTTGATAAAGATATAATAGTTGATGATATTTTCTTAGCAAGATTAAATGGTCATCCATTTATAAACTTCCTGCATGAAGTACATCTTGATGTAGCAGATGCAGATTTTTCAGTTTTATCTATATTTGATAGCACCATAGGATTTAAGAAAGATATATCTATTAGAGATGTACTAATAAATTATCCTTATCCTAATACATTAAAGATTCTTAAAGTAAAAGGTGAAGATTTTAAAGCAGCTATTGAAAAAAGTGCAACGTACTTTGTAAAAGATGGAGATAATGTAGTTGTAAATGAAACTTTCTTAAAGCCTAAACTACAACATTATAATTATGATACTTTTGGAGGATTAACATACGAAATAGATTTAAATAAAGAGTTCGGAAATCGTGTTGTTTCTATGAAGAAAGATGGCAAAGATATTGATTTAGACAAATATTATAAGGTTGTTATGAATAATTATAGAGCTACTAACACTTCGGTATATCCTAGTTATGAGGGAGCAGAGGTTATAGGAGAAATAAATATAGATATAAGTGAAATAATAATAAATTATATACAAAAGAATAAAAAAGTAAAAACTATAGAAGAAAGTAATTATAAAATTATATATTAGTATTTACTAAATTCTCATTAACCATGAAAAGAGGCTATGTACTAACTAATTAGTATATAGCCTCTTATTTTGCTTATACTTGCAATGGGAATCCTTAGTTATAGTTTTACGAAGAAAGAATTAGGAGAAATCAAAAGCATGTAATATAAAAAATATGACGAATTTAATAGATAGTTGATATTTTAAGTATACAAAATTTTCTATTTCTTTATATATTTTTTATATTTATATTAAAATACAAATTAAATACTTGATAATTTGTAAATGTAATGATAATATTTATTTGTAAAATTTAATAGGCAAACTTAAAGAAATTTGAGGACGCAAAGCTATAGGGGCTAAAGTAAATAACTAAGTCAGCCAGTTGCCGAAAAACATACATATGTTTTTTTGTTTTATTTAGTAAAGAGATAAACTTTTATCATTTGTGGAAATTTTTACTGAATATATAAAAAAAAGGTTATAGCTACTCTTTAAGGGTAGCTTTTTGCGTATATCAAACTCTAGTTTGTTGTGAAGGAGGAAATAATATATGCTTAAACGAAAATTATCATTATTAATTCTTGGCGTTGTAATAACAAACTTACTTTCAACGCCTTTGAGTGTTTTTGCGGAAACAGTAAGAACTAATAATATTGTGCAAGAATCTCAAGAAAATTTAGAAAGCAATAGTATAGAAGCTAAGGTATCAAGATTTGATGAATATTATTCAAATAACAGACAAGCTTATGATGATGCTTTTAAAATGAATAATTCCAATATAGAAAATATAACTAGTACTGGTGGAAAAAGAGCTACCGGAAGTGTTGGAACTGAAAATATAATAGATGGAAGTTTGGATACATACTGGGAAACTGGAAAACATACTTCAGATTCATTTAAGAATGAATTAATATTTACATTAAAAGAAAGTACAGTTTTAAATAGAATAGCATATAGATCAGCATGGAATACTGTTGGATTTGCAGAAAATTTTGAAATTTGGGCTTCAAATACAACTGAAGGAGAAGACTTCCAATTAGTATCATCTGGTAAAGCTACGAAAACAGCTGATGTAGTAGAAATTAAATTTAGTCCAACAAGTTTTAAGAGAATAAAATTTGTGTTTAAAAACCTAGGAACAGCTACAGCATCTGAGATGATGTTCTATAAAGAAGATGAAGTTTTAGATAAAATAAATTCTATATTTACAGATAATACTTTATCTAAAGTATCAGAAGAATTTAAGGAAGTAGATAAAATAAATGCTTTAGAAAAAGAAGCAGAGTTACATCCATTATACGAAGAATATAAAGATTATTTTGCAAATGCAAAAGCTTTATTAAATCAAGAAACAATAGTGGAAACAGAAGCTGAAGTTTCAAAATTTGATGTATATTATACAGATGAAAGACAAGCTTATGATGAAGCTTTTAAAATGGATAATTCTAATATTCAAAATATAACTAGTACTGGTGGAAGGTTAAATGGTTATGTTGGAACTGAAAATATAATAGATGGAAAGCTAGATACTTATTGGGAAACAGGAAAGCATACGTCAAGTTCCTTTGAAAATGAATTAATATTTACATTAAATGAAGAAACAATATTAAACAGAATTGCATATAGATCAGCATGGAATACAGTTGGATTTGCAGAAAACTTTGAAGTATGGGCATCAAGTACAACTAAAGGTGATACATTCCAATTAGTAACAAGTGCTACAACAAGTAAAACTGCAGATGTAATTGAAATTAAATTTAATCCAACAAGTTTTAAAAGAATAAAATTTGTATTCAAAAATAATGGAACAGCTACAGCATCAGAAATGATGTTTTATAAAGAAGATAGTGTTTCAGATAATATGAGTAAATTATTCGCTGATGATACTTATACTAAGGTAAGTGAAGAGTTTAATAATGAAGAAGCTTTGAATAAGTTAGAAGAAAGCATTAAGGATCATCCGTTATATACTAAATTCAAACAATATATAGATGATGCAAAAGCTATAGTAAATAATAAAGAAATTGAAGCTACAACAGCTAAAATGAAAGAAGTTAGTTATGCTGAAAATGAAGAGTATAACAACTTATATAAAATTTCAAAAGATAAGATACAATCAATAACTGCAACTGGCGGAAGGTATTGGAACCAATATATTGAATACGCTATAGATGGGGACATGAAAACTTACTGGGAAACTGGAAAGGGAAATGATAATAATCACACAAATGAAGTAGAGATTACATTTAAAGAAACAGTAAAAATTGATAGAGTATTATATGCGCCAAGACAAAGTGATTTAAAAGGTTTTGCAAAAGAAATAGAAATTTATGGTTCCCAAACAAGTAAGGGAGATACATATCAATTAGTAGCAACAGGAAGCTACAACAAAGTAAAAGGAGTAATTGAAGCTAAATTTAATGAAACAGAATTTAAAAGACTTAAATTTAGATTTAAAAACTCAGATCAAAATTGGGCAAGCTTAAGTGAAATAATCTTCTATTCAAGTGATGAAGTTTATAATGCAGTAGATAATTTATTTACAGATGGAACTATGAGCGCTGTAAGTGATGAGTATAATACAATAGATAAAATAAATGAATTAGAAAGTAAAGCTGAAAAGCATCCTTTATATGAATTATTTAAAGATGATATACAAGAGGCTAAAGAAATAGTTTCGGGACAAGTACAAACTGTAAAAACAGTTGTGGCAGAGCAACAAGGAGATAGAGTTGCTCACGCTAATAATAACTTAAAAATAGGTCTTGGAAATAATAATCAACCAACAGGTGTAGTTGCTATGCCAGGGGAAACTATTACTGTTTATGTAGATGTTGAAGATGGGAAACCACTTCCTAAATTATATTTCTCTCAACAAGAAGGTAGCTGGGCTAACTGGGGTAAAACAGTTGAATTAAAGCCTGGTAAAAATGAAATAGTTGTACCAGAAGTAACTCAAAAAGATGGATGGTATCATTATAATGTAACACCAGGTGGTCCTGTATATATAGTTAACCCTTATACTCCAGAACAACAAGGTAAGGCTCCTACTATAAGATTTGCTAAAGGTGTTCAAACATTCCCATTATTCGATAAGAATACTAATGAAGAAGAATTTATTGAATTTTTAAAGGATTATAAAGCTAGACTAGATGAAGATGCTAAGCAAAATCCAAATGTAAAAGATAGAAAAATGATAGATACTTTTGAATTAGTTGGTGATCATGTAGTTTTAACATTTACAGCAACATCAGCTTATGAAGCTTATATAAATGGAGACTTTACTCCAAGCAAAACTATGAATATGTATAATGATCATCTTGATATGCTATTTAAATTCCAAGGTTTAGATGGAAGCAGTGAAAAGAATGATATAAAATATACTAGAGAAAATATAAGACTGGCTCAACCATACGGTTTTATGTATGCAGCTGGTAATCATACAGGTATTCAAACTGCTCAACAAGTAGGTTTATTAACTAGTGTTGGAGGATGGGGAATTGACCATGAAATAGGTCACAGAATGGATATAGGTGTTAGAGAACTTGGAGAGATAACTAACAATATGCTTCCTCAAAAATCAGCTAACTACTATGAAACAAATGCGGAAAATAGAATACCTTATGAAACTCATGTTTATAAAAATGTAATAGGTATAGGAAATAATGAGTATCTAAAAGGTGGATATTTTGAAAACTTAGCTGTATTCTGGCAACTTGAAATGGTATATCCAGGATATTGGGCTGAATTAAATAAATTATACAGAGAACATGATGTAAAAGTATCAGGCAATAATGATAAGTTAGATAAATTAGCTTACTATTCAAGTATGGCTTTAAAAGTAGATTTAACAGAATACTTTGAAAGACATGGATTCCCTGTAACAACTGAAACAAAAGAGTACACTAAGCAATTTGATAAACCAGAAAATAAAATTTGGTACGCAAATGAAACTTACTTAAAATATACAGGAGAAGGATTCTCAGATGATACAAGCTTAGAAGTGTTAACTGCTAAACATGGTGATAATATAAAAGTATCATTTAATGTAGATGAAAATTCTAAGAATGATGTAATAGGTTATGAAGTATATAAAAATGGTAAGCTAGTAGCATTTACTTCTACTAATAGCTTTATAGATACAGAATCAAATTATATGGATAATGTTACATATAAAATTATTCCATTTGATAAAAAATTAAATGAAGGCAAGGCTGTTGAAGTAAGCTCATATAAGCCTACAATAAAAGTACAACAAGAAGAATTAACTTTAAAACTTGGAGAAGTTTTTGATTTTGAAAGTATAGCAAAGGCTTATAACTACAAAGGTGAAGATATAAGTGGTGATATAAGACTTGAAAATACTGTAGATACTTCAAATAAAGGTACTTATAAAGTAACTTACTCAGTAACTAATGAAGAGCTAACTACTGAAAAAATAGTAGAAGTAACAGTAGTAAGTGATTACGATTATTTATCTGACTTTAAGTGGGAATCTGTAAAAACTGATTTTGGAACTCCAAGAAGAAACACAAATATAAAAGGTAGAGTTAATGGAAGTATCAAAACATTTGATAAAGGCTTTGGAATACATGCGAATGGAAAGATAGTTTATGATTTATCTGATAAGGACTATGATACTTTTGAAGCATTACTTGGAGTAGATATGAATATAGCAGCACAAAATAATTCAAGTATAGCATTTAAGATTATCGCAGATGGAAAAACTCTAGCTACTACAAATGTTTTAAAGCACGCTGATGATATGGTATATGTAAGTGTGCCAGTAAAGGGAGTAGAACAATTAGTTATAGAGGTTACTAACGGAGGTAATGGAAATACTTCTGACCATGCAGTTATAGCAAATCCAAAACTTATAACAAATAATGCAAAACCAGTATTAACTGTAGGACATGATGAATCAATTAAAATAAGAAGTGAATATGATTTAAAATCTTCTATAAAAGCAACAGATGCTGAAGATGGAGATTTAACTGAATCTATTGTTATAGATGAAAATGGATTTAATCCTAATAAGACAGGAGAATATATCATTAAATATTCTGTAACAGATAAAGATAATAATGTTACTACAGCAGAAAAGAAAGTTGTAGTTTACAGTGAAGAAAAATATTTATCTGATTTAGATTGGAAGTCAGCAACTATAGGTTCAGGTAGCGTAAGGAAAGATAAATCTGTAAGCTCTAATGCTATAAGACTTTTAAATGAAGATAATACTATTGAAACCTATAAAAAAGGTATAGGAACACATTCTTACTCAGAAATAGTTTATAATTCAGAGGGATATGATGCACTTGATACATGGGTAGGTATAGACCAACATGTAGCAGATAGAAACTCTAGTGTTATTTTTAAAGTTTACGTTGATGGTGAATTAAGAGCAGAAACAGATGTTATGAGCCCAAGTACACCTAAAGAGCACTTAGTAGTTAATGTGAAAAATTCTAATGAAGTTAAATTAGTAGTAGAAGAAGCTGAAAACGGAAATAGCTGGGATCATGCTGATTGGGCAGATATTAAGTTCTTAAAATTTAATACAGCACCTACACTAAACATACCAGAATCAATATCAACAGTTTTAGGTATGCCTATAGATATTAATCAAGAATTTAGTGCTAGTGATATAGAAGATGGAGATATAACAGAAAGTGTTAAAGTTGAAGGTGAAGTAAACTTTGATAAGACTGGTAAATATCCAATAACTTATACTGTTATAGATAGTGATGGAAATACAGTTACTAAAACTAGAACAATAGCAGTAGTAAATATGGATGACTTTACTTATCTATCAGATTTAGATTGGACTAAAGAAACGCACACTTATACTAAACCATTAAAAGATACTAATATGAATGGAACAACTATAAGCTTAACTGATGAAAATGGAAATGCTAAAGAGTTTAAAAAGGGAATAGGTTCACATTCAACAACAACTATAACTTATGATTTAACTGGAAAAGATTATGCATACTTTACATCATATATTGGAGTAACTAGAAACATGTATAATAGTGTAGCTGCAATAGGCTTTGAAGTATATGTTGATGGAGTATTAAAATACTCAAGTGAAGTTATGACAGGAAAAATGCCAATGCAATTCGTAAAAGTTGATATTAATGATGCTAAAGAGTTAAAGCTTGTAGTTAATGATGGAGATGGTGTAAATTGGTCTGATCATGGAGCATGGGCAGATGCTAAATTACATTCTGCAAAAGAAAATGGAACATCAATAGATAGAACAGAATTAAACTCATTAATTGAAACTATAAATAAATTAGATTCAAAGATTTATACTGAAGATAGCTTTAATAACTTAACTTTAGTTTTAGATAAGGTTAAAGATAATTTATCTGATGGATATAATCAAGAAGAAATAAATAAGTTATATAGTGAATTAAAAGAGGCTTATGATGCTTTAGTTAAATTAACAGATTTTTCAACTCTTGAAGAGGCAATAGAGAGTAATAGTAATCTTAATGAATTACACTATTATAAAGATGCTATTACAGCACATAAGACTTTAGTAGAAGAAGCTAAAAAAGTTTTAGAAAATGAAAATGCTACTCAAGAAGAGGTTGATAACATAGTAAATAGATTAAAGGAGTCAGCTGAAAAATTATTAATTAGAGAAAATAAAGTTGAACTAGAAAATAAAATAAAAGAAGCTAAAGAAGTTAAAAATAATAATTATAATATTGCGAGATGGAATAACTTCATTTGGTCTATAGATTATGCAAGTGAAATATATAATAATATTGAAGCAAGTGATGAAGAGATTAACTCAGCATTATTTACGCTTGAATATTTTAAGGATGAGTTAAAATAGAATTATTATTTAAGATATTTATAAAATAAAATAAAATAAAATAAAATAAAATAAAAAGAGTAGTAGACGAATTTGTATAATAACAAATAAGTTTACTACTCTTTTTGAATTAAATAATATATTATTGATTAGCTTCAATAGTATAATGAAAAGAAAGATTATCTACATAAGAAAATTTATATTCAATAGTTAACATATTTAAATATTTATTAAAATATTATATTAGCAGCTATAACAATTATAGGAAGAGTAATTATTGTTCTTTCTATAAATATTAATAATAGTTGCTTTAATGATACAGGAATTTTTGAACCAAGTAAAACTCCTCCAACTTCAGACATATATATTAATTGAGAAACTGAAGTACAAGCAATTATAAATTTAGTCATATCACTAGTAATTGTATTTGCAGCTAAAACAGATGGAAGTAACATATCAGCAAATCCAACAACTAAAGTTTGTGAAGCTAAGGCAGCTTCTGGAACTTGTAACAATTTAAGATATGGGATAAAAGGTAGTCCTAAAAGTTGGAACACTGATGTGTACTCTGCTATTATTAATGCTATAGTAGCAAAGGCCATAACAACAGGAAGTACTCCAAACCACATATCTATTATATTTTTAA
>X276_Barnacle_Goose__coassemble_435_pt1 | contig 14298 bp, 8 predicted proteins | sample X276_Barnacle_Goose__metabat2_high_PE_012 | metagenome-assembled genome bin X276_Barnacle_Goose
CTATAATACTATTTTACTAGTACTTTTAGGTCTCTTATTATTTTATATCTTTATGTCTATGATTTTTTATTATTAACCTATAGCTTTTTTTATTTTTTTTCAGGCTCATTCTTAAAAATTACTTTAAATATTGGGAAGAATACCCAGAACGAAATAGCACTATTAATTATCATTGTAATAAAATCTGCTATTGTTTCTCCTGAAGCTCCCATTCCCCATGTATTCATTAATAAATTATAAATTGGAGCTTTATAAAGTCCTTGAAGTGCAGCTGCTCCTATTGTAATAATTATATAAGCAATTACATACCAAAAAGCCGCTTTCCAAACACTACTGTTAGATTTAAATGTTATATTTCTTTGAGCAAAGAAATTAATAACTTGTGCAATTGCCATAGCTATTTGTACTGCCATGAAGTAAGCAAGGCCTCCGCCTCCTCCTGATGCAATTGAACCGCCTATATAGTTGAATATATAATATGGACTTCCATCAAAATTATGCCCAACTTGTAAAACTTGAAAGCTTGTATTTACTAATTCTGTATGCTCAAACATGCTCTTAAGTATAGGCATCACAATCATTTGTAATACTGTTATTCCATTACTAAGTAAGAAGAACACTATAAATTGTGAAATTCCCGGATGTTTCTCCTTATATTCTAACCACAAATTTGTAATCTTTGAAACACTCTTCTCATTTTGGGCTTTTTCCATCTTCATTTTATGCCTCCTCTGTTTGTTCAATTATTAGTTTTACTTTTGAACTTTTTTTCATTTTACTTCTTTCTTTAAATAAATGATTTACTCCCTTGAAGAAACTACCATTTACAATCATTAACATTCCATCTAACATAGGCATATTAATAATTCCTCCTGTTAGTCTAGCAATCCCTCTAAATGGCATATGATATACAGACATCATAATCATATTAGCTGTATCTCTTTTACCTATTTTTCTCAAGAACCAATGTGAAAATTTAATCATTTGGAATGCAAATCTTGCAAATCCACCTTTTGCATATTGACATTGAGCAACCGTGTCATTATAACCAAGTTCCTTCTTTCTATCCCATTTAGAATCTGGAACCTTAAATCCAATAAGATTTTCAAATTCCTTTACGCCTACATCGTTTGCTTTTCCTGAATAATATGATGGAAGCATATTTTTATTGTATGGAAGTGAAGCTCCAGTGCCTATTACTTTTACACTTTCATCTAATTTAATATCAGAACTTGATGCACCAATCATAATTTTATATTCTGCTTCTTCTACTTCCCACTTATTTGTCTTTACATTGAAATAACGGAATGTCTTATCATCAAAAGGAATTGTTACAGTTTTTGCTTCTCCAGGATTTATAAACACTTTAGTAAATCCTTTTAATTCTTTCTTTGCTCTAAATATCTCTTCTGATTTACAGCCTACATATAACTGAGCTACTTCCATGCCCCCTACTGTACCAGTATTTTTTATATTAAACGTTACTCTATCTTCATTAACTTTAATGTCTGAATACTTAAAAGTTGTATAACTTAACCCATATCCAAACGGGAAAAGAACATCAACATTTGCAGTATCGTAATAACGGTATCCAATATAAATTCCTTCTCTATATTCTACACTTACTTCCTTACCTGGGAAGTGCTTGTATGAAGGAGTATCTTCATATTTTAATGGATATGTTTCTGCAAGTTTTCCTGAAGGATTTACTTCACCAGATAAAACTCTAACCATAGCTTTAGAACCTGCTTGTCCACTTAAATATGCATGTAATAAACCTTTTACTTTTCCTATCCATGGCATTTCCACTGCTGCTCCACAAGAAAGAATTGCTACAATATTTTTATTAACTTCATATAAAGCATCTAATAATTCTATTTGATTTTCTGGTATTTTCATGCCTTCTCTATCTAAACCTTCAGCTTCTGTTACTTCATCTAAACCAATATATAAAAGTACAACATCTGCTTCTTTTGCAATAGCACACGCCTTTTCTATTTTTTTCTTATCTTTTTTACCATACCTATCAAATCCAGGTTCATATCCAACTTTTATTAATCCTGACTTTTCAAAACAATCTAATGTATTATCAAGAATTGTTGGATTAACTATAGATGAACCTGCTCCTTGATATCTTGCTTCTTTTGCAAAGTCTCCTATTATAGCAACTTTTGTATTACTCTTTAATGGTAATATATTATCATCGTTCTTAAGAAGTACTATTGACTCCTCTGCTACCTTTTGTGCCATATTATGATGTTCATTTAAATCAACTTTTGTATGTTCTTTATCAAAAGCTTTTTCTGTTGTAAAAATAAGTTCAAGTAGTCTATCAACACATTCATCTAATACTTCTTCTTTAATTTTCCCACTTTTAATTGCATCAATTATTTCTTGATTTGATTCTCCTCCTGTTGTTGGCATTTCTAGTTCATTACCTGCTAATAATCCAGCTACACGATCATTAGATCCACCCCAATCAGTTACAACAACCCCATCAAAGTTCCATTCATCACGTAAAATATCCTTCATTAAATGGATATTTTCATTTGTAAAAGTACCATTTAACATATTGTAAGAAGACATTATAGATTTAGTTTTTCCTTCCTTAACTGCTATTTCAAATGCTGTTAAGTATATTTCTCTTAATGTTCTTTCATCAACTACTGTATCAATAACCATTCTTCTTTCTTCTTGATTATTAACAGCAAAATGTTTAACACATGCAGAAATTCCATGTGATTGAATTCCTCTTATATAACCTGCAGCTAATTTTCCTGCAAGATATGGATCTTCACTAAAATACTCAAAATTTCTTCCGCATAATGGATTTCTCTTCATGTTAATTCCTGGTCCTAATAGAACATTTACCTTTTGTGCAACTGCTTCTTCCCCTAAATATTGTCCAACTTTTTCTGCAAGCTCTTCATTCCAACTATTTGATACTGTCGCAGCTGTTGGAAAACAAGTTGCTGGTTCACTAGGATTAAGTCCAAGGTGATCTGCTGCTGCAGTTTGTTTTCTTATTCCATGGGGCCCATCAGCAAGAAATATATTATTAACGCCAAGACGTTCAATATCTTGTGATTGCCAAAAATCTTTACCTGACATTAAAGATGCTTTTTCTTCTAAAGTCATTTTATTAATTAATTCTTTATATTTCATAATTTATTCCTCTTTTTTATTTTGGCAGTACTATCTAAAAGTACTGCCAAAATATTCAAATTTATTTATTACTACATCTATACTGTATAATTTATTTTGTTTTAACTGTTTATAAACTATATAAAAATATTATTTATATATATTTATATTTTTATTTATATTTTTATAATGTTAATTCTTTTTTCTTATTTCTATTATTTGTAGTTCTATAGAATCCAAAAGCTAATAATCCTAGTACTAATGTGTCTATAGCTCCTAATAAGTATATCCATGCTGGAGCTCCAGTTCTTCCAAGTACCATACCATTACTATTTGCAACTGTGTACATTATGTTTTTAGTTGCTTGTCTTAAAGCTTGCTTTCCTGTATTAGTTTTAGTACTTAATTCAGTTGGAGTAGATCCCATAGGTGTTAACATTAAATCATTACCTGCTCTTATAGCTTGGTCTGGATTCATGAATCCTTCACCAGCAAAGTCAGTTATTACCATACCTTCAAAGCCCCATTCATCTCTTAAAACAGTTGTTAATAACTCATAGTTTCCACCAGTCCATACTGTTCCTATTCTATTGAATGATGACATTATAGCTGTTGTTTCTCCTTCTTTAACTGGAATCTCAAAAGCTTTTAAATAAATTTCTCTAATTGCTTGCTCATTTGACCATACAGCTACTCCCGCACGATTTGTTTCTTGATCATTTAACGCAAAATGCTTAACATAAGAATAGACTCCTTTTGATTTAGCACCTCTTACTACTTCAGATCCCATTTTACCTGATACAAGAGGATCTTCTGAATAATATTCAAAGTTTCTTCCTGAGAATGGAGTTCTATGAATATTTACAGCTGGTGCATATAATCCTGCAACTCCATTTGCTGTAGCTTCATCTCCAAAATATTCTCCCATTTTATATGCTAAGTCTAAATTCCAAGTTGATGCTATTACAACTTCACTATTATATTGAGTTCCTTTTACACCACTAAATATACCATTTATACCTGCTGGTCCATCTAAATCAATTGTATTTGGTTTTGATGCTGATCTTACTTCTTGTGTTGCATATCCACCAAATCCTATTAATTTAACCATATCATCTATTGCTACTTGCTCTAATAATAAATCCCATTTAGGATCATCGTATGATAAGCCTACTAAATCCTCAAGTTTTAATTGATTATCATTAATTACTATATCTTCATCGCTATCATTATTTTCTATAATAGGATTATTTATTGCATCTAGTAATTCTTGAGATGCTTCTTTATCAGAAGTTCTTTCCTTTGGTAATGTTCCTTCCCAATCTGATCTTGAAACATAGTTTAAATCTCCAGTTGCATATTCAAATTGATTTGTTGCTGCAACGTCATCAGATGAACGTTTATTTTCTCCATTGTAGACAACCTTTTCATTTACATTATATTCTCTTGAATCGATAACATCATGAGCATTGTTCATTAATTTTATTTCATATTTTCCTTGATCTAAAACATAAGCCTTCTCATTTTTATCGTCATATGAAGCCATATCTTCAACGGCTATTTCTAGTGTTATTATTTCTTCTTCTCCAGCCTTTAATACTTCTGTTTTATCAAAAGCTCCAAGAGTAACATGTGATTTTTCTATACCACCTTCGTAATATGGAGCTGTATAATAAAGTTGTACTACTTCTTTTCCTTCTGCTGATCCTTCATTAGTTACCTTTACTTGTACTGTTATTTTATTTTCATCTGATTTATAATCAACAATTTCTTTTTTAAAGTTTGTATAACTTAATCCATAACCAAATGGATATTGAACTGATTTACTGTATTCCTCTTCATTTATGATACCTGTTTTATTATCAACAAAACGAGTTTCATAATATCTATATCCTACATATATTCCTTCATTATAATTTAAGAATGTATTGAAAGCTTCACTTGAGCCTCCAAATCCTTCTTTAGTGTATTTTGAATTTGTATATTTGAAATCACCTGAGTTATAAAAAGCTGGTGATGTAGTTACGTCATATGCATACGTATCAATTACTCTTCCTGATGGATTAACTTCACCTGATAATACTTTTCCAATAGCGTTAGCTCCAGTTGATCCTGGTCCACCTATCCAAATAGCTGAATCAATACCATCTTCTTCTAAGAATCCTAACTCCATAGCATTACTTGAATTAATAACAAATACTATTTTTTTAAAGTTAAGAGATTTAACCATATCTATCATTTCTCTCTCAGCATTAGATAGTTCTAGATAATGTTTTCCTGTTTCGCCTGTATCTTCTGTCATATCTATTGGAAGGTCTCCACCTTCTCCACCATTTCTTGATAAAACTATCATTGCAACATCAGAAAAACTTTTTGCATTATTTAAAATTTCATCTGTAAATTCACTTTTTGCTGGTTCACTCAACTTATAATCTCCACCATTTAATTGGAATATACTAGTTTCCTCTTTAACTGGTTTTTTAGACTTATAAAAATCTGTTAATTCATTATTAACTTTAAACCCTGAATTTTCTAATCCTTGTTGTAAATTTATATTAGCACTTTCATCTGCCGCACCTGAACCACTTCCTCCATAAGTAAGTGATACAGAAGCTTGTCCAAATACGTTTACATTGGATTCCTTTTCATTTGATGTATTTAAAGGAAGTGCATTGCTTTTATTTTGTAAAAGAACAATACCTTCTTGTTGAATTTCTTCTGTTAATTCCTTAGCATTTTTCCTTGTTTCCTCAAGTCTTACATTATCAATTTTTCCTTTATCTAAATATTGAGTTATTGCTATATTAAATTGCAAAGTTGCTATATTAACAGCAAATAAAATAGCTAACCCTAAACTTAATAAAGAATATTTCACCCTCCTTGCCACTTTCTTTTCAGTTTTATTTTTTCTTCCCCAAATAAAACTTGTTGCTAAAATCACAACAGAAATGATACCTACTAATGTAGCAAATAATTTAATAATACTTTCATTTGACATAATTACAATTCCTCCAATTTTAATATTTTAGTTGTAATCATTTTCATAAGGTTTATTATTATATATTTCTATTTAAATAAAAACTTGTTATAAATCAGATTCAACCATTCTAAATATTTTAATTTATATACCCATACCCTCCTACTTTTTAAATTTTTCTCTGTAATTTATAAATAAAATCTACAGGTATATTTTTACTGTAACACGTTTACATTAAAACAACTATCATCCAAAAGTTACTAGTAGCAAACCAAAAGTTTGCCTAAACTAAAAGTTAGGAGGGGTAAACTTTTAGTTTATATATAAAAAAGCAAGTTTTTTAAATGGATTTTTTCTCCTATTAAAAATCTTACTCTTTAAAATATTTTTATTTTATTTTATTTTATTTTATTTTATTATACTCACTTATGTAATTCTTGAATAATGATACTATTTTAGATTGAATAGGTCTTTTTTTAGTAACTAAATAAATATTTTGATTTATTTTTTCTTTTAATCTTATTACTTTTAATTTATCATCTATAACCGAATTTTCTATATAATCAACTGAAACTGAAGCAAGTCCATTAGATTTACATAGCATATGTGCAGTTATAACGTTACCAATTTCATATTCAATATTCGGTGTAAATCCATATTCTAAACATTTTGATACAAAACGATGCTCTTCTCCTACTTCTACAGCTTTTAATACTAATGGTTCATTTTCTAATTCCATTATTGAGATTTCATCCTTCTTTGCTAAAGGATGATCTTTAGAAACAACGATTACAACTTCTCCTTTTATGATTAATTCATAATCACAAATATTAAACTTTTCATTTACCATTACTAATCCAACATCGACTTTTTCATCTTCAAATAGCTTTTCTATTGGATATTCATCAGGAACTTCCTTTAATTTCATTTGTATATTAGGGTGTTCTTTTGGAAATCCAAACAACAAATTACCTGGTATTCCTGATGATGCTGAATATGTAACTACAATATTTAAAATCCCCTTACTTCCACTCATAACACTAATCTCTTTTTTTAAATCTTCCACAAGATAACATATATGCTTAGCTCTAGCATATAATAATTCACCATATTCAGTAGCTTCTACTCCACGGGAACCTCTATAAAATAATTCTGTTTCTAAATCCATTTCTAGTTGTTTTATCATTTTGCTTAAACCTTGAGGAGTAATAAATAAATCTTTAGCTGCAGAAGTAACACTTTTCTTTTCATATACTTTAATAAAATATTCTAATGATTCTGTATTCATTTATTTCTTACTCCTCCTTACCAACTTATTTTTCTCCTTTATAAGTTTAGCTGTTCCCTTAAATAAGTTACCGTTTACTATCATTAATATACCATCTAACATAGGCATATTAATAATACCACCTGTCATTCTTGATATTCCTCTAAATGGCATATTATATATGGACATCATCATAATATTAGCCTTGTCTCTTTCTCCTGATTTTTTTAAAATCCAATGTATTAAAACAATTACATAATATGAAGCTCTAGCAACTAATCCTCTAGCATATTTACATTGAGCAATAGTATCGTTATAACCTAGCTTTTCTTTTTTATTCCATGTAGAAACAGGTACTTTTCTCCCTATAAGATTTTCAAATTCTTCTAAACTTACATCATTCACCATTCCAGTATAGTAAGATGGTAACATGTCCTTATTGTAAGGTATATCAACTTCTGTACCTTTTACAAAAATACTATCTATCAATCTTATATCAGCACTTGAAGCCCCAATCATTAGTTGGTATTCAGCAGTTTCCACTTCCCATTTATTAGTTTTCACATTAAAATATCTAAAGGTTTTATCATCAAAATATATTGTTACTGTCTTTGTTTCCCCAGCATTTATAAATACCTTTGTAAATCCCTTTAACTCTTTTTTAGGTCTAAAAATATTATTTGATTTACATCCTACATATAATTGTGAAATTTCCATACCTGCTACTTTTCCTGAGTTTTTCATCTTAAATATTACTGAATTATCCTTAATTTGTATATCTGAATACTCAAAGCTTGTATAACTTAGTCCATATCCAAATGGAAAAAGAACGTCTTTTCCTACTGTATCATAGTAACGATAACCAATGTAAAGTCCTTCTCTATATTCTACGCTAACTTCTTTTCCTGGGAAATTTTTGTAAGAAGGTGTATCTTCATAATTTATAGGATATGTTTCTGTAAGTTTTCCAGAAGGATTTACATCACCTGATAAAACTCTAAGTATTGATCTTGCACCTGCTTGTCCAGCTAAATATCCATGTAGTAAACCTTTTACTTTATGAATCCATGGCATTTCTAAGGCACATCCACAAGAAATAATAGCAACAATATTTTTATTGACTTCATATAAGGCATTTAATAGCTCTATCTGATTTTCTGGAATATTCATAGTTTGCCTATCTAAACCTTCAACTTCCACATATTCGTTTAATCCAATATATAAAAGTACTACATCTGCCTTTTTCGCAAGTTCACATGCTTTCTCAATCTTTTTCTTATCTTTTTTACCATACCTATCAAAACCTGGTTCATATCCAATGCTAACAATTCCTGATTGTTCAAAACAATCTAATGTATTATCTAATATAGTTGGATTTACTATAGATGACCCCGCCCCTTGATACCTTGCTTCTTTTGCAAAATTTCCTATTACAGCTACCTTTTTACTTGGTCTAATAGGTAATATATTATCTTCATTTTTAAGAAGTACTATTGATTCCTCTGCAACCCTTTGAGCTATTCTATGATGTTTTTCTATATCGAATTTTTCATCTGATTTACTTAGTGCATTTTCAGTTGTAAATATTAAATCTAATAACCTATCAACACATTTATCTAATACTTCTTCTTTAATTCTTCCACTTTTTACAGCCTTAACAATTTCTTCGTTTGTCTCTCCACCTGTTGAAGGCATTTCTAGTTCATTACCAGCAATTAATCCTTCTATACGATCATTGCTACCACCCCAGTCTGTTATAACACATCCATTAAAGCCCCATTCATTCCTAAGAATATCTTCCATTAAATGCATATTTTCATTTGCATATGTCCCATTTACTTTATTATATGAAGACATTAATGACTTAGTTTTTCCTTCTTTAACTGCAATTTCAAAAGCAGTTAAATAAATTTCTCTAAGGGTTCTTTCATCTACTATAGTATCAATTACCATTCTTCTCTCTTCTTGGTTATTTACAGCAAAATGCTTAACACAAGCTGAAATTCCATTAGATTGAATCCCTCTTATATATCCTGCAGCCAATTTACCTGTAAGATAAGGATCTTCACTAAAATACTCAAAATTTCTTCCACACAAAGGATTTCTTTTCATATTTATAGCTGGTCCTAATAGCACATTAATTTTCTGTGCTGCTGCTTCTTGACCTAAATATTCTCCAATTCTTTCAGCTAATTCCTCATTCCAACTATTTGATATAGTAGCTGCTGTTGGAAAACATGTAGATGGATTTCCTGTATTAAGTCCAATTCTATCTGATGACTTACTCTGTTTTCTAATTCCATGAGAACCATCAGCAAGAAACATGCTATTAATTCCAAGACGCTTTATATCATTTGATTTCCAATAGTCTTTACCTGACATTAAAGATGCTTTTTCTTCTAATGTCATATTCTCAATTAATTCTCTATATTTCATATTTTTTCCTCTTTTATGTTAAGTAATATTAAAATTTATGTACATTTTAATAAATACTATTTTTTAGTAAAATTTGTAGTTTTTGTACTAAATTTATTTCAATTATATCATCACTTAATACTAATTGAAACATTATATATGATATGAATTTATAAAATAAAATAGTAAAATACCATTATTTAAATTTCATTTAAAAGGGTAAATCCTAAAATCATAACTCCACCTATAATTTGAATGGAGTTTATGCCCTCCCCTAAAATCGTTACAGAAACAATTATGGCAACCAATGGATCAATATAACTTAAAATAGCTGCTTCTTGACCTTTTAATTGTTTAAGAGATGCAAAATATAGACAATAACATATTCCAGTGTGCAAAAGTCCAAGTATAATAATACTTATTATTCCTCTTTTATCTAAACTTCCTATGTTTATTCCTGTTGTTAAAGTTATATATGGTATAAGAACAATTATTGCTGCAAAAAATTGTATTAATGTTCTATCAATACCTGTAACATTCTTGATAAATTTATTAAGAATAATAACAGTTGCATAAAAAACTGCTGCAGCTAGTCCAAATCCTATACCAATACTATTGCTATTTGACTTTTCCATTCCTCCAACACCAATTACCATAATAAGACCTATTGTCGACATGAAAAAACATATTAATTGTTTAATTGTTAGCTTTTCTCTAAACAAAATCGGACATACTATCATAACTATTACTGGTGCAAAATAATAACTTAAAGTTGCAATTGAAACTGTTGTATAGTTATATGCTTCAAAAAGAAAAATCCAATTAAATCCCATAGCTGCTCCTGAAAGAAATAGTATAGGAATATCTTTTTTTAGTTCTTTAAATACTATTTTGTTACCATTTATAAATTTATATGTAATAATTGCTAATGTTGCTATAATAGCTCTAAAAAGTGCAACTTCTCCAGAAGAAAGTTTTATATTCTTCACCAAAATTCCCATGGTTCCAAAAACCACCATCGAAAAAATCATTTTAAATTTTGCTCCCATTTTAATTCCCCCATACATTTATTTCTTGCTTTTAATGAAATCTATTTATTTATATTAAATAATGTTTTTAAAAACTAATATACAGAGATTTTTTTGAAATGTCAATAATTTAAAAATATAGGAATTTAAACTAAAAAAGTCTAATTATTTTAATATGCAATTTTTTTATTTAAAATAATTACCTTATACACTATAATAAAAAAGTAATTTTAAAACTATTTATAAATAAAGGAGAAATACTATGCTCTTAGAATCCAATAATAATTTAGAAAAATTAAGAAACCTTATTAAAAATGAAGTTGTTATGAGTTTATCTGCAGTCCTTGCTTTAGTTAGCTCTTTTATAACTTTACCTAAAATTGAATATATAGATTTCCAAGTATTAGTTCTACTTTTTAACTTAATGATTGTAGTAGCAGCCTTTAAGGAACTTAAGGTGTTAGATTTTATATCAATAACTCTATTAAGTAAGTGTAAAAGTTATAGAAGTATAAGCTTTACTTTGATTTTAATAACTTTTTTTGCTTCTATGATTGTAACAAATGATGTAGCTTTAATTACCTTTGTTCCCTTAGCGTTAATTATTTGCAAAAAAGCTAATATTAGTAGTCTTAAAATTATCATATTTCAAACTCTAGCTGCTAATCTTGGGAGTGCTTTTACCCCAATGGGTAATCCTCAAAATCTTTACATATACTCTTATTTCAATATTACTCCAAAGGAATTTTTTAATATAACAGCTCCTTTAGTAGTATTATCACTATTTTTTTTAGTTGTAATAAATATTAAGAGTAACAAAAATAAATTAACTTTTGACTTACATAAGGTAGAAATCAGTAATAAGAAGAGTGTTATATATTTCTCTTTATTATTTTTTATAATATTACTTTCAGTATTTCATCTTATTGATTATAAAATTACTTTTCTTTTAACTATATTTGTAGTTTTTATTTTAAATAAGGAATTATTTAAAAAGGTAGATTACTCTCTACTCTTAACTTTTATATTTTTCTTTATTTTCATAGGTAACATATCCTCATTGGATAGTGTACAAAACTTTATGGTCAAGCTTTTAAATAGTAAAGGAGGCACATTTTTCTCATCTATTATACTAAGCCAAGTAATAAGTAATGTACCAGCTACAATGCTCCTTTCTAGTTTTACAAATTTTTACAAGGAATTGCTTGTAGGTGTTAATATAGGTGGAATGGGAACCCTTATAGCTTCAATGGCTAGTGTTATTTCTTATAAGCTTTATGTTAAAGAAAATAGAAACTTAAGTAGAGAATACCTAAAGATTTTCACTATTTATAATTTTATAGGAATCGCTATTATAACGCCAATAATTTTCTGTATTCTTTAAAATCAATCTATAAAATAGTAGAATATGTAACTAATCTAACCTCAAAAAATATATAGGAAATACCTTTCTACTTTTTAATTGAAAAATAAAAAGCATGCAAAATAAGGCACTTTGCATGCTTTAGATATTTTCAGAAAAATATAACCTTATTACATTTTTAAAGTTTCATTCTATTTTATATTGTATATAGAATTTTTTAAATTTTCTAATACTATCTATTTAACAATTTATTTATTTATTTATTTATTTATTTATTTATTTATTTATTTATTTTCTATTACTTTAAGTGGTCTCATCATATCATTATCTTCATGCTCTAATATATGGCAATGCCATACATAATCACCAGCATGTTCTTTAAAATGCATAACAATCGTTGTAACTTGTCCCGGTTCTGCTCTTACAACATCCTTAAGTCCTCTTTCAAATTCTAAAGGTGGAATTAAATTTTCTTGAACATATATATAGTTTCCATCTTCATCAAAATCCTCATCCGTAAATGGTTTTCTTCCAAGAATCTCAAAGTTAACTAGGTGAACATGGATTGGATGCGGAAAAGCAAAATGATTTACTAAATGCCATATTTCAATAGTATCTAGTTCTGGTTTTTCAGTAACTGGATCACTCCACATTCTATCGTTTAATAAATGCATAACTCTACCATAAGAATCTATAGTTCCATCTAAATGTAAAGTTCTCTCTTTACTAGCTAATTTAGGATTAGTATGATGATATGGTAATAAATGATCAGGAATAGTACTTTTATCTTCAGATTTTAATGGAAGTACAACTCTAAATTGCATAATTGAATTCATACCTTCAGTATCACCAGGTGCTCTAGTACCTCCTTCTCCATTTATCAAAGTTATAGTTTGATTTGCTAATTTTGAAAAATCTATTACTACATCAATTCTTTCAGCAGATTCTAAAAAGAAAGATTTAATTTCTACAGGATGATGTAATAATGCTAAGTCAGTGCCTATTTGATGAAAAACATCTTCATTGCTCAATTTAAATCCATATGCTCTAACATTTGAAGCATTTAATATTCTAAACCTGTATTTACGTGGTTCAACATTAAGATAAGGCCAAACCTTTCCATTAACTACTGTTGTATTTCCAAAGAAAAATGATGGTGTTGATGGATTTGGAAATTCAACTGGTGGTGTTGAGTTATCTGGATAGAATAATGATCCATCTTCATTAAATGTTTTATCTTGAATCATAAGTGGTATTTCATAATCCCCACATGGTAATTTTAATCTTTTCTCTAATACATCTCTTATAATATAAAATCCTGCTAATCCAGCATATACATTCAGTCTTGTTATTCCTATAGCATGATCATGATACCATAAAGTTGCTCCATGTTGATGATTGGTATATTCATATATTTTTCTTGTAAAGCTTGACCCAACAGTTCTGTAATTTCTACTAAACCAAGCATCTGGATGACCATCGCTATAAGAATCAACTTTAGCTCCATGTAAATGAACTACAGTTCTAACATCTAATGTATCCATAGTTCCATGAAGAGTATGATCTACTGGGAAAATGTGCTTAACTGGAAGGTTGTTTGACCATTTAACTTGAATAGGAACATCTTTAAAAGCTTCAATAGTCGGACCAGGGTAGGTTCCATTATATCCCCAAACTTTAGTTAAAGGAAATAAACAATGAAAACTGTGTTGTGCTTCTTTCATTTCTATATCATAAAATTGTTCAACTTTGCATGAATTATTAGTAACTTCTGGTTTTGCAAGCGCTGGTATTGGAAGTGGATCAATAAACTTAGGAATAGTTAATGGATCCGATGGATTTACTTTGATTTTAGTATCTTTATTTTTATATTCATCCATTTTAACACACCTTTCTATTATGAATATTATTTAATAATACTTTTATACTGTATTATATGTATTACTTTAAGCTTAGTGTGAAAAACAGACATCACATATTAAGTTAATTTACTATAATAACAATATGACATTTCATTAGGACTTACTAAATCATCTAATATCAATCCCCTATTTATTTATTTATTTATTTATTTATTTATTTATTTATTTATTTATTTATTTAT
>X276_Barnacle_Goose__coassemble_442_pt1 | contig 14032 bp, 14 predicted proteins | sample X276_Barnacle_Goose__metabat2_high_PE_012 | metagenome-assembled genome bin X276_Barnacle_Goose
GTAGTTGCAAATACACAAGTTGCAAAAGAAACATTAAGAATGGCTAGAAAAGCAAAAGAAAATGTTGAATTAGCAATGGAAGCATTTATAGAAAATGATATGGAAACTGTAGATAAGGTTTATTATAATGAAAAAATAATAAATGCTTTAGAAAGAGATATTACTGATTACTTAGTTGAATTATCACAATTAGACTTGCCAGAAGATGATATAAGATTAATTAGTTCAACATATCACATTATAAATGATATAGAAAGAATAGGAGATCATGCAGAAAATATAGCGGATCTTGCTGTTGAAAAATCTAATAAAAGAATACATCTTGGAGATTCAGCAAAAATAGAACTTAGAGAAATTTTTGAAAAAACAATAGAATCTATAGAAGTAGCTGTAGAAATTTATGGAAATAAAAACAGTGAAGCAGCAAATAGAGTTGAACTTGTAGAAAAAGAAATAGATAAATTAGAGAAAGCTTTTAGAGAAAATAATATAAAGAGATTAAATGAGAGAACTTGTTCAGCAAATTCAAGCGTAATATTCCTTGACTTAATAAGCAATTTAGAAAGAATAGGAGATCATGCTAATAACATAGGAGCTGCAGGAAAAAAAGCTCTTAATATAAAATAGTAAATAAACAGTTTGTACTATGTACAGGCTGTTTATTTTATTACAGGAAATCAATAAGATTCTTTGGAAAACGTTATATTTAATTAATCTTGGTATATGATATAATCTAAAATAGTTATATATAAGATAATATTAATATAGATAGAGTTATTTAATTGAAGATATTATAGAATTATTTAAATGGAGGTAAGTATGAGAAAAGTAGTTGTTGTTGGAAGTCTTAATATGGATATGGTTATGGAAGTAAGTAGAATTCCTAAAATTGGGGAAACAATTAAAGGAAATCAAATAAGTTACTTAATTGGTGGTAAGGGAGCTAACCAAGCGGTAGCAGCTTGCAGGCTTGGAAATGAAGTTAGCATTATAGGATGTATAGGAAATGATACCTTTGGAGATAAAATTAAAAAACATCTTAACGAAGAAGGAGTAAATACTGATTTTCTTAAAGTAGATGATGTAGCATTTACAGGGCTCGCAACTATATTTAAAACTAATGAAGATAATTCTATAGTTGTAATTCCTGGAGCTAATGATTTTTGTGATAAAGATTTGATTAATAAGTATAAGGAAATAATAAAGTCAGCAGATATTTTAATTACACAATTAGAGATACCTATGGAAACTGTTGAATATGTATTAGAGATAGCTAAAAGAAATGGAGTTAAAACTATATTAAATCCAGCACCCGCAAAAGAAATAAGCTTTGATATACTAAAAAATGTAGATGTAATAACACCAAATGAAACTGAATTTGAAATAATATCAGGAAACCATTACGAAGATAATGAATCTTTTGAGAAAGCTATGATAAATTGGGAGAAAAAATATAATACTAAACTTGTAGTTACAAGAGGTGAAGAGGGTTCATCATATATAGAAGATAATAAAGTTATAACTAAGAAGGCTATAAAAGTAGAAGCGATAGATACTACAGGTGCAGGAGATACATTTAATGGAGCCCTTGCTCACGCGATATGCCATAATTATTCAATGGACAAAGCTATAACATTTGCAGGAATAGCAGCATCATTATCAGTAACTAAGTTTGGAGCACAAACAGGTATGCCAACAATTGAATTAGTTAATAAATATTTTAATAATTAAAAGATAATAAAATAAATATAGATTTTAAAGAAAGTTATAATTAAACAAAAAACATAAGAATAGAAGGAGAGTTTAATATGGAAAACAAATATAATATATTTGATACTCATGCCCATTATGATGATGAGCAATTTGATAAAGACAGAGAATTGGTATTTAAAGAACTTAAAGAAAATGGAGTAATAGGAATATTAAATTGTGCATCAAGCTATGAAAGCTTAAAAAAAGTGAATGATATAACAATAAAAAATGATTTTATATATGGAGCTTTAGGAATACATCCTGAGAATGCAGATGAATATAATCAAAAAGTAAGAGAAGAAATAAAAGAATTAATAAAAAATAATAATAAAATAATTGCAGTTGGAGAAATAGGATTAGATTATTACTGGGATGAAAATCCGGAAAAAGAAGTTCAAAAAGAAGTTTTTAGAGATCATATGAAACTTGCTGAGGAGTTAAATTTACCTGTAATAATTCATGATAGAGATGCACATGGAGACACTTTAGAAATAATGAAGGAGTTTCCAAATGTAAGAGGAATAGTTCATTGCTTCTCAGGAAGCGTAGAATTTGCAATGGAATGCATAAAACTTGGTTACTATATAGGAATAACAGGAGTTGTAACTTTTAAGAATTCTAAAAAGGTAAAAGAAGTTGTACAGCATGTCCCTATCGATAAATTACTAGTAGAAACAGATTGTCCTTATATGGCGCCAGAGCCAAATAGAGGAAAACGTAATAAATCAGACTATATAGCTTATATAATAGAAAAAATTGCTGAAATAAAGGAATTAGACCCAAAAGAGGTTAATATGGCTGTAAATGACAATTTTATGAGGTTGATATCAAAAGATTTATAAAGTACAATAGAAAATACATAAATAGTAAAAATTACAATAAAGTTACAGATTAGAATTTCTAAGTTTACAATTAGATTATATTTTAATTAAAGTATAAAACATAAATCTACACTCTCGAAAAAATGAAAAAACGCTATTATATATAAATTATTTAATTATGCATATTATGCATTTAAATTCAATTTCATTAATGCAAGGGCCTTAAGTTTGACAAAAAAACTAATTTAATTTATAATTCAAAGGACGCTCTTGCCAAGGGAGGAAAAGTAGATGGTAGAAAAATTAAAAAAATACCTTAATTCTAATTTTGCTAATGGTCCAAAGGCAAAGATATTGATGGTAATTATAATAGTACTTATGATTACATCAGGAACGTTGATAAATATGAAAAAGACAATAACGATAAAGATAGACGGAATAGAAGAAACATTTATCACATATAAAGGGACTGTCAAAGATGTGTTGGATAAAAATGGGGTTGTAATCAATCCTAAAGATAAGGTTCAACCAGCTTTAGACGATAAAGTATCTGATGGAGATACTATATCAATAAAGAGGGCTATTTCAGTACAACTTACTGTGGGAGACAAACAATTAGAAATTAATACAGCAGAGAATACTATTGAAGAAATGCTAGTAGCAGAAAAGGACCAACTTAAAAATCAAGGAATTGAATACAATGAAGGAATAGATGAAATAGAGCCTTCATTAGAAACAGAAATCAGTAAAGATTTAAAAATTAATCTTGTAAAAGTAGAAGTCAAAAACGAACTAGCAAAAGAAGCAATCGGTTATGATGTAGTTATAGAATCAGATTCAAGCCTTGATAGTGGTTTAGAAGAAATAAAGCAATATGGAACTGAAGGTGAAAAACAAGTTACTTATGAAGTAGTTTATAAAAATGGAACCGAAGTTTCAAGAACTTTAAAAAGTTCAAAAGTAATAGCAGAGCCAATAAATAAGATTGTTGTGCAAGGGACAAGAAAAACATTTGCAAGCAGAAGTGGTGAGTTATTAGAATATAAGAGCGTAATATATGTTGAATCTACAGCTTACAGTGGTGGAGGAATTACAGCAACAGGTACTGTACCTGTTAGAGATCCAAATGGAATTAGTACTGTAGCAGTAGATCCAAGAGTTATCCCTTTAGGAAGTTTAGTCTACGTAGAGGGATATGGAAGAGCTATAGCAGCCGATACCGGTGGAGCTATAAAGGGAAATATAATAGATGTTTATGTCAATTCTAATGAAGAGGCAATAAATAATTGGGGTAGAAAGTATAACGTTCCTGTTTATATTTTAGCCTATCCAGGTGAATGGTAATTTTTAAGTGGTGCTCATATTAGGGCACCTTTTTTGATTTTTGAGGAATTATAATAAGTTATTCATTAATTTTAAAGTTAATAAATATGAGGTTATGTTTATTTCAAAAAAATATAAGAACATAAATAAGATTGTATATGTCTACTGTTTTTTGTTTGACAATAAAGTTAGATAGATATAAATTATTACTAGGTAAATGTAAATTTTTTTATATTGTGAAAGGAAGTTTTAAGTTTGATAAAAGAGGTAATAGTAGTTGAAGGTAGGGATGATATTACAGCAGTTAAGCAAGCTGTAGAAGCAGAAGTTATAGCTGTTGGTGGATTTGGAATAAACAAGAAGGTTATAGATAGGATTAAGGATGCACAAAGGAGAAAAGGAGTAATAGTTTTAACAGATCCAGATTTTGCAGGAGAGAAAATAAGAAGTATAATAGCTAAAAGAGTAAAAGGGATAAAACATGCATATATAGCTCAAGAGGACGGAATTAAAGGTGATGATATAGGTGTTGAAAATGCAAAGCCGGAAGTTATACTTGAAGCTTTAAATAGAGCTAAAATATCAGAAGAAGAATTTGTTGAAATATATAAAGCTGAAGATATGTTTTTCTTTAAACTTACTGGATATAATGATTCAAAAAAGAGAAGAATGATTTTAGGTAAAGAACTAGGAATAGGTTATGGGAATGCAAATCAAATGCTTACAAGATTAAATAAATACTCAATAAGTAAAGAAGAATTTACGAAAGCAATTAAGAAAATACAAGAAAGTATAGGGGAATAATTAATGGAAATACAAGATGTTAAAACTGCGGAATTAGTAAAAAAGTACAATCTTAAGCTTACAAAAAGTTTAGGGCAAAATTTTTTAATAGATGATTCTGTTCCGAGAGATATAGTAAATGGAGCCAATCTTTCAAAGGATGATTTAGTAATAGAAATAGGACCTGGAGTAGGAACTCTTACAGCTCAAATTTTAAATAAAGCCAAAAGAGTTGTAGCTATAGAACTTGATGAAAGATTAATACCAATATTAAATGAAGAACTTGGAGATAATGAAAATTTTACTTTAATACATAAAGATGCTTTAAGAGTAGATTATAATGAAATAATTGGAGAAGAAGAAAGTGTAAAATTAGTTGCAAATTTACCTTATTATGTTACAACTCCGATTATAATTAAACTTATAAAAGAAAAGTATAAATTCAAGTCTTTAACTATAATGATACAGAAAGAAGTAGCAGAAAGAATAAATGCTGAGCCAGGAACTAGAGATTATGGTGCATTAACACTTTTAGTTCAATATTATTGCAATACTGAAATAATAAGAGCTGTTCCACCGCAATGTTTTATTCCAAGACCTAATGTTGATTCAATAGTTATAAGATTAGATAGATTAGAAGAGCCTAAAGTTAAAGTGCAAAATGAAAAGTTGTTCTTTGATATTATAAGAAATTCATTTAATATGAGAAGAAAAACTTTATGGAATGGAGTTAAAAGCTTTGGACTTTCGAAGGAAAAATTAGAAAGAGCTTTTGAAAATGCTAATATTGAGTTAAAGAGACGTGGAGAAACCCTTTCTATAGAAGAATTTGCAATTTTATCAGATAAAATTAATGAAGAATTAAATAATTAAATTATAAAAAGACAAAATTAAATATAAAATAATCTTAATAAGAGAAACTCGTGAGAAAAATGCTACAAAATGTAGAAAAATCACGAGTTTTATTTTTAACATATTTAATGAACATAAGCATATAATGTAAGGAATTAATCTTATTATGGAGGTTTTAAGGTTTGTCGCAATTAAATAAATTGTATAGAAATTTTATAATTTTACAAGAAGATGAAAGAGGATATTCCATTTCAAATGACAAAACCTTATCAGGATATTCAAAGATTGAAGCAAAGGGAGAAAAATGCAAAATTTCTTTTTATGCTCAAAATCTAAGAAGTGATAGTGATGATTATTGTGTATTAGCAGTATGCAGTAAAAAGGATACTAAACAGTTAGTAAACCTTGGAAAGCTTACTATTTCAGATGGGGGAAAAGCAGAGGTTATAAAGGAGTACTTTTTAGATGATATAGGAGGTATTGGATTATCTTTTGATAAGGTAACCGGAGCTGCTATAGCAAAAATGAGGAATGATATTCCTTTAATAGTTATGTGTGGTTTTATAAATGGAGAGCAACCAACAGATAATTGGAAAAATTATAAGGTTGTAAATACTTCTAATGATAAACTTAAAGAGAAAATAGAATACATTAAAAGAGATGAAAAGAAAAAAGATAAGAAAGACAAAGAAAAAATTGTATCTAAGGGTAAAGAAAAGAATGACGATAAGATGAAGTATGTGCACAAAAAAGAAGAAGATAATAGTTGTGAGAATGATAACAATATGAACTATATGCACAAAACGGAAGAAGATAATAATAGTAAAAATGATAACAATATGGGGCATATGAACAAAAAAGAAGAGGATAATTACAGTAAAAATGAAGATAAAATAAATCATATTGATAAAAAAGAAGACTATAACTGCAGTAAAAATGATGATAATATGAAGCATATGTACAAAAAAGAAGAAGATAATTGTAATGAAAATAAAGATAAGATGGATTATATGCATAAAAAAGAAGAAGATAATTATAACGAAAATGAAAATAAAATGAATCATACACATAAAAAAGAAAGTAATATAGATGAATGTATGTGTGGAAAAAATCAATGGGATGAAAACGGAAATAAATTAAATCCATTTAATGAAAAGATCAATAGTAAAAATCCATTTGGAGATTACGAAACAAATACAAGATTCTCTAGAAAATCTAATAAGTTTGATGATTATGAAAATAAAATAGAAGAATTATCAGGGAATTTTAAAATTAGAGGCAGTGTTGGAGAATATTTTGAAGGCATAGCTAATGGATTTGAAGTTTTATCTAATGAGTATAGAGAAATTAAAAATTGTAAATGGTATAGGGTTCCTGTTAAGGATTTAGATGATTTATGTAATGTAACAAATTATAATAGATATACAGTTGCATATTATCCTATGCTAAATTATTATCCATATATAAGAAAGCATGGCTATTTTAATTTAGGATTCAAATGTGATAGAGACGGAAATCTTAAATATATAGTTTATGGAATACCAGGGAATAGAAGTTTAGATGAGCAGCCTTATGAAGGTAAAACCGGTTTTGTAACTTGGATAAATAGAGAAAATAGAAATGGTATGGGATCTTGGTTAATGTTCTATGATTTTAGAAATTCCACAGTTGTTGTTCCTATGGAATAATAAAAAGATGTACTTATAGCCTAAAGAGTATGTTTTATGAATAAGAAAATTGTATATTTACTATCCCTACTATTAATCCTAATGCTCACTATAAATGGAATGAAATATATATTTATAGAAGATATAAAACAAGTTGCAATTTCTAATAATGTAGAAGGATTTAATGATTATTTGTTGAGTTTAGGAAAATATAAATTAACTTTACCAATAGGATGGAATTTAAAAGAGAATCCTTCTGATGTAGAAGATATTAATGTTCTATTTGGAGATGGAAGTAATATAAATGGGAAGATTATTATAGTTAATGGGGAATTAGAAGATTACGTAGAAAGATATAAAGATTTATCTAGTAAAATTGTGACTTTTGAAGGTTACAATTACGATTGGAAAATAGTAAGTAAAAATGAAGAAAGAAATATAACAAAGTATTATTTAACTCAATACTCTGAGGGAAAGGTTTTAATTGTAGAATACTATTATAGTAAAGGAAGTATTAAAAACAGCATGAAAATTGTTTTTGATAAAATATCAGATAGTTTTAAGTAAATATAATAATATTTGCCTTAAAAGAGGTAAAGTATTATAATCTAATTATAGTTAGGAAAGGCTAATGCTTATCCTAACTATAATTCATTTAAGGACATTTACTTTTTTAGTAAAGGGGAAAGATATAATTGAAAAAATCAATTAAAATAATAATTACCATGTTAGTAATTATTATTAGTTTAACAGGTTGTAGCTTGGGAAATACGGTAAAAGGTATATTTAAAAGAGAAGAAGGATACTTTGACTATTTAAAAAGTGGTAATGTTGAAAAAATAAGTATTCAAAGTGTTAGAGATAAATCTTTTAAAATTTTAGTAACAGATGAAAAAGCTATCCTTAATATGTATAATTTACTTTCTAAATCAAAGGTAAGTGAAACAAAATCAGAATTAGATCCTGATTATATATTTCAAATTCAAGTAGGAGATGAAATACAAGAGTTCAACTATGTAGTTGGAAAATATGATGGGAATTTCTATAATGATGAGAAGAGTTTTACAGTTTCTAAAAGACTTGATGAGAGTATTATACAAAACCTTTCAATAATAAGAAAACCAAGGGATTTTGAATATATATATTACAATACAATTCTTGAAGTTATGAATAAAGAAGAAAGCACTTTAAGTGGAAAAAAAGTAGGAATAGATATAATAGAAGATATAGATTGCTTAAAATATATATTTTCAACAGATATAGAAGATTTCTTAAAGAAAGCTAAAAAAATAACTCCAGATGTTAGTCTTGTAGATGGTACTAATTCAAATGAATATGATGTTGTTATAACGATAAAAAATAGGGGACATGATACAACTATATATAAAAGTAATATAACTGTTGAAAATAAAGTTGATAAGAAAATAAGTTATTACTATATAGTTGGGGAATATGAGTTTAAGGAATGGGATATTAATGTTTATTTAGAAGGTGATGTTCCAAAAGATGTAGAAAAGAATTGGTAGGAGGTAATTATTAATGTCAGAATTAACATTCGTAGGGAAAGGCAAACCAAATCCTAAACATATAGGAAAGATAATGCCAAAATACGGACATATAAAAAATATAGTAGGTGTTATTAGTGGTAAAGGTGGAGTTGGTAAATCAACAGTAACTGGTATATTAGCTAGTACACTAAGGAAGAAAGGTTATAAGGTTGGAGTTTTAGATGCAGATATAACAGGACCATCAATGCCAAGGTTCTTTGGAGTTAATGGAGATAGAGCAAAGATAGAACAAATTAATGAAAATAATTTCAAATATACACCTGTGGTTTCAGAGGGTGGGATTGAAATTATGTCAATGAATCTTTTAATAGCAAAGGAAGATGAACCAGTTGTATGGAGAGGACCTGTAGTAACAAATGTATTAACACAACTATTTACAGATACAAAGTGGAGTGAATTAGATTATCTATTAATAGATATGCCGCCGGGTACATCAGATGTAACATTAACAGTAATGCAAAGTTTTCCGATAGATGAACTTGTAGTAGTATCTACACCACAAGATATGGTATCTATGATAGTTAAAAAGGTTATAAATATGGCAGAAAAAATGTCAATTCCAATAAGAGGAGTTGTTGAAAACATGTCATATATAAATTGCCCTGGATGTGATACAAAGATAAGAGTATTTAGTAAAAAATCTGCTGAAGAACATGCAGAATATTTAGGAATACCATTAATAGGTGAATTACCAATAAATCCAGATTTAAATGAAGCTTTAGAACAAGGTATAGCAGAAGAATATATAGTAGATAATGACTTATATTCACTAATTTTTGAAGGTTTATATTAATTAATACATAAAACCTTAACTTTTGGGGAAAATTATTATTGAATTTTCAAGAAAGGGTGAGGTAATATTATGAAAGCAAATGTTGATCAAGATACATGTATTGGATGTGGATTATGTCCATCAATATGTGAAGAGGTTTTTGAATTGGATGATGACGGAAAAGCTTATGCTAAACAAGAAGATGTTCCAGAGGATTTGGAAGATACTGCGAAAGAAGCAGAGGAAAGTTGTCCAGTAGATGCAATTACAGTTGAGTAATTAGTAAGATAAGTCCAAAAATAAATAGAATAAAAATAAAGATAAATAGCTATGACAAAATAGAATAAACATCTATTTTGTCATAGCTAATTTTAAGTTAATTAAAGAAAATCAACTATCTTATCTCTATTAAATTTCGCTCTGTTACTAGTACTACAGTTTATATCATTATAATTTAAGCTTACACTAGTACCTTTTGATAAATAGTCACTAACTTTGCTTAAAGGAAGATTAATTACAGAGTCATCCTCTAAGAGAATTAAGGCTTCAAAATAATTATAATCTATGATTGTACCTTTCAAAATAACACCACCTAATAAATGATATTATTATCTTGTGCAAAATTAGAATTATAATACCCTTAATTTTTACTTATGAAAAATCAAATAAATAGTAAAGTATTATACTAAACTATTATTTATTTTCATGTGATTTATATAAATCTTTATAGATAATATTAAGTACCATCAATGATTCTTTAATTTTAGGTTGTAATAGGCTTTTTCGATTTTGATATTCTAGTTTACCTTTAGAGGTCAATTTATAAATTTTTTGAAATTTCTTTTTTTGATCATCCCATTCTCCTAAAATAAAACCTTCTTTTTCAAATTTTTTCAAAATAGGATAAATGCCACCGGTGCTTGGTGTCCAAAGTCCGTTTGTATGATTGCTAATTTTACTTGATATTTCATTTCCATTAGCAGGACTTAAGCTTAAAATATATAAAATATATATAGGAAGAAGGCCTTTAGTAAAGATTTGGCCTACAGATTCCTTTGCTATTTGAATTTTCTTCAATTCAAATAGCTTTTTTTTATATTCCTCATTAAGTCTTTTTTCTTCATCTTTAATACTTTGGATATTATTAAAATATAACTTATAGTCATCCATATTAATCTATTAGTTGAATTGCTAGACCAAGCAATCCTGGGCCTCCATGAACACCTAAAGCAGGACTTATTTGAGATAAATCAACACTTGCTACATTATCAAAATCCTTAATAGTTTCTTTAAGAGCTTTTGCTTCTTCTAAAGCACCACCTTGAAGAACCCATACATTACATTTACCTTTTTCTAATTCTTCTTTTAAAATTGAAATAAGTTTAGAGATGGATTGTTTTCTTCCTCTTGCCTTACAAACTGTATAATAAACACCATCTTCATCAACAGAAACTATAGGTTTTAAATTAAGAATTTCCCCTATTGTTCCTGAAATTTTACCTATTCTTCCACCTTTTTTCAAATAATCTAAAGTATTTATAGTAAAGAAACCTTTAATATTTTTTCTTATATTAGGTATAGAAGATACTATTTCATCAAAAGGTAAACCTTTATTAATAAGGTTAGCCACTTCTAATGCTACAATTCCTTCTGGCATAGCTAAAATTTTTGTATCAAAAATATGAGAAGTTAACTTTGGATGATCCTCTAAAGCCAATCTAACAGAATTAAAAGTACCTGATAAACCACTTGATATTGTAATAGCAATAACATGAGTATAACCTTCAGATTCAAGGCTATCTAAAATGTCATTAGTATCTTTTGCACTAGGAAGTGAAGTTTTAGGAACTTCTTTTTCTAAGTTATCATATATCGTATCGGCAGAGATATCTATTTTATCTTTATATTCTCCATGAGAATAAGTAACTCTAAGAGGTAACAACTTAATATTTTTTTCTTTAATAGTTTCTAGAGATAAATCACAAGCGCTATCAACTATTAATGCAATCTTTTCCATGAAAATCCTCCTTAATAAATAAAATTTATTAAATTAATTATTTTATAGTTATTATAACATAGTAGATAACTATATCAATAGTGATAAACAAATATCATATCAATAGTGATAGAGTTAGATATGAAGAAAAATAAATTGTCAATTTTAAATATATTTAAATAAAGGCAACAGAGGATAATGATGAGGTAAAACTCAGTTTGTTTATAGAAAGCTAAAGATATCTCTATTTGATATGAATATTTTTAAATAGTATAATAAATACTATTGATAATACAATATATTGTGTAACGGGGGAATTAAAATGCTATATGTAGTAAAAAGAGATGGAAGACAAGTTGAGTTTGATTCTTTAAAAATATCAAAGGCAATAAAAAGAGCAGCAAATGAAACTGGGGAGAATATAAAAGAAAGTGAGCTCTTAGAAATAGTAAAAAAGGTAATATCTTATATAGAATTATCGGAAAAAGAAAAAATTAATGTTGAAGAAATTCAAAATCTTATAGAAAAAGCCTTACTTTTAAATAACTATATAAATGTAAAAAAGGTTTATTCAAGTTATAGAAAAGAAAGAACGAAGGTAAGAGAGATTAAATCAGATTTAATGAAAGCTATTGAAAGAATTGGAGTAGAAACAGATAGGGATAATGCAAATGTTGGAAATAACTTCAGTTCGAAACTTTTAAGAATAGCTTCAGAATCTAATAAGTGGCACAATTTAGCTGCTATGCCTAAACATTTAGCAAAGACTCATGAAAATGGTGATATATATTATCATGATTTAGATAGCTACAATTTAACAGTTAACTGTTTACACATACCAACTAGAGAGATTCTAGAAAAAGGATTTAATACTGGTTATGGAACTATTAATAAACCTAAGAGAATAGAAACTGCAGCGGAGCTTTCTTGTATATTACTTCAATCAAGTCAAAATGATATGTTTGGTGGGCAATCTCATCCAGATTTTGATAACGATATAGCAATATTTATAGAACCAACACGAGAAGAAATAAGAGAAGAACTTAAAGAGTTAGGTTTAGAAGAAAATAGAATAGAAGAAATAACAGAAAAAAGATTAAGAGAGAGAGTTCGTCAAGCTATGCAGGGGGTTATCTATAACCTAAATACTATGCATTCAAGAGCAGGATCTCAGGTACCATTTAGTTCTGTTAATATAGGAATACCTTATTCAGAGGATGCGGCAATTGTTTGTGAAATATTTTTAGAAGAATATGATAAAGGACTTGGGAAGGGAGAGCAACCAATTTTTCCTAATATTATATTTAGAGTAAAAGAAGGAGTAAATAGAGAGAAGGAAGATAAGTATCACTATTTATATGAATTAGCTTGCAAGGTTGCAGCTAAAAGAATGAATCCTACTTTTATGAATATAGATTCAGATTTTAATAAAGAGTACTATGATAAGGGATATATGCCAGCTACAATGGGTTGTAGAACTTATCTTATGAAAAATGTAAATGGAGAACCAGGATGTAAGGGTAGAGGTAATATAGCACCAGTCACTATAAATTTACCTAGAATAGGAATTCAAGCTAAAGGAAATTTAGAAGAGTTTTATAGAATATTAGATGAAAGATTAAACACTGCAAAGGAAGCTTTACTTCATAGATATGAAGTTTTAAAAAATCTTAAATTAAAGGATCTACCTTTTGTTGCAGGTCAAGGATTAATGAAGGGGTCTGAAGGTCTTTCAAAAGAAGATTCTATAGAACCAATATTAAAGCAAGGAACCTTTGGAATAGGTTTTATAGGGCTTGCTGAAACTTTATGTGCTTTAACAGGGAAACATCATGGCGAAGATGATATATCAAGAGAGCTTGGAATAGAAATAATTACTTATATTAGAAACTTTACAGATAAAGCTATAGACGAAACAAAACTAAACTGGAGCTGTTATGCAACACCAGCAGAAGGATTATCAGGTAAGTTTATAGAAAAAGATAGAAAGATTTTTGGAGAAATAAAAGGAGTAACAGATAAAGAGTACTATACTAATAGTTTTCATATACCTGTTAAACATCCTATTTCAATAAAAAATAAAATAGATATAGAAGCTCCTTACCATAAATTATGTAATGCAGGTCATATAAGCTATATAGAAGTAGATGATTATCCATCTAAAGAAGTGATTATGGATATATTAAATTATGCTTATAAGAATACAAATATAAGTTATTTAGGTATTAATTTCCATATAAGATATTGCAAAGATTGTGGTAAATACTTAAGTAGCAATGTTAGTAAATGTGTAAGTTGTGGAAGCACTAATATTCAAGGTATTTCAAGAGTAACAGGTTATTTAAGTTTAGATGAAAGATTTGGACCGGGTAAATATGAAGAAAGAGCTGACAGAATAGCTCATAATGGAAGTAAAAAGAAAAATTATGAAATAATATAATAAAGAAGCTGCTACAAAATAAATTAATATGTAATTTATTTTGTAGCAGCTCTTTAAT
>X276_Barnacle_Goose__coassemble_443_pt1 | contig 13981 bp, 10 predicted proteins | sample X276_Barnacle_Goose__metabat2_high_PE_012 | metagenome-assembled genome bin X276_Barnacle_Goose
TTTTTATTGTGTCCTTGACATATGGTCAACTTTAAATCATCTTTTGAATTAGACTACTCTTTTTTTTACTCTTCTTGATAAATGGTACATTTTAATTTAACTTATATGTGTCCACTTTTTTATATAATTATTTAACTTTTGTTATAACTAATGTTGATAAGGCTTCAACATTTATTTGATTTCCTTTTATAGTTTCTATAGTATCTATTCCTGATTTTTCTTTATTAACTAGTACATTAAAAGTTCCACAGCTATCTAAAATTATTTCTGTATTTTCTTTATTTGCATTATGCACTACAATTATTTCTTTAAAATCATCATTATTAGCATTATTAATAATTTTATATACAATACAATTATTTGGTGCATTTATAAAAATAAGATGTTTTTTTATCTCTTCTACTGTTCGCATTCTAAAAGCTGGATGTTCTTTTCTAAGCCTTATTAAACCTTTGACATAATTAACAGTATCTATATTTTCATATTTTCTTTTCCAATGTATTTTATTAATTGAATCAGAAGCATTATAGGAATTTTCAATTCCATTCTTTGTTCTTAAAAATTCTTGTCCTGCATGTATGAAAGGAATTCCTTGAGATAATAGAATAATACTACTTCCTAATCTATGCATGTACTTAACTTCATTCTCATCTTTTACTGTAAGCTTTAGTTTATCATATAAAGTATGGTTATCATGACACTCAATATAATTTACAACTTGATTAGGTGAAACTTCTCCAAAGCTTTCAATTTCACTTGAATATTTTATTCCTCCTACTATTGCACTTTTTATCTCAACTTCTTTTTTCTCTTCTCCACTTAAAAATCCTTTTGCTTTATTAGAAAATGGATTTCCTCTTAATCCATCTCTAATTTTATCATTAAAAAAGGCTATATCTTTTAATTTATATGCATTAGTTTGTATTGCTTTATCTTCATCACTTAGAATACTAGGCATATTCCATCCTTCACCAATAATAATTATATTAGAATCAATTTTGTTAATTTCTTCTCTAATTTTATTCATAGTTTCTACGTCTATTAACCCCATAAGATCAAACCTAAAACCATCTAGTTTATATTCTTTGGCCCAATACTTAACAGAATCTACTATAAATTTACGTGTCATAGCATTTTCTGATGCTAAAGCATTACCACACATACTCTCATCAGAAAGATTCCCATCAGTATCATATCTAAAATAATATCCTGGCATAAGTTTATTAAAACTAGATTTTTCCACATCATACATGTGATTATATACAACATCCATAATCACAGACATTCCATTTTCATGAATAGTCTTTATAGCTTCTTTTAACTCTTTTATTCTAGTAACTGGATTATATGGATCTGTTGAATAACTTCCCTCTGGCGAATTATAATTTGCTGGGTCATATCCCCAATTATATATATCTTTATCTAAAGGTTTAGTTTCATCAATAGTAGTAAAGTCAAATATAGGTAGTAATTGAATATGAGTTATTCCTAAATCTTTTATATGAGATAATCCTGTTTTTATATTATAAATACCTACAGTATTTTCTTCTGTTAAACCTAAAAACTTTCCTTTATTTTTTATGCCTGATTCTTCATCAACAGATAAATCTCTTATACTTACCTCATATATAATTGAATCTGTTCCATATAGTTTTCTTGGTCTACTATGGTTGTCCCAATTACCTGGATTAGTTTTACTCATATCTATAATTGCACCTTTCTCTCCATTTACTGAAAGTGCCTTTGCATATGGGTCTACTCCTTCATTTTTTTCCTCCTCTATTACTGCTATAAATGTGTAATACTTTCCTTCTAAATTTCCCTTTAATACTAACTCCCATATACCTTTTTCTCTTTTAATCATAGGATACTCAATATTTTCTAAATCCTCATACCTTTCATAAATACAAAGAATAATTGAATCTGCTAATGGAGACCATATTTTGAAAATATGTTCATTATTCTTAAAATTATATCCTAAATCTTCTTTATCATAAAAATAAAGATTATCTATTTCATTAATATTAAGTTTTCTCATAACTATATTTGTACCTTTCTTTCGATTATCTTTCCTTCTGCTGTTATTATGGTTACTAAAAGTTTTTTCACTTCTTTGTTTCCGTTATTTTTTACTACTATATTATGTTTACCATCCTCTAATGTAACTTTTATATTTAAGTTAGAGTAGTTTCCTGATAGATATTCTTTGCTTATTCCATCATCATCATATAAATCATACTCTGCTTTATCCTTTATAAATGCTATTACATTTAATGTTTCATTTTTTAATTTTTCAGTACTTTGTGCTGGATCTCCATAGACAAACATTCTATTTTCTCTTATAAATAAACAAAACTCATTTAAATCTATATCAATATAATTATGTCCTTTACTAATTACATCAAAATCTTTACTTGTATAATCTTTTATTTTCCATAACAGCATATCCTCCGGAAGGTACACGTATCTGCCTCTCTTGTTTTGCTCATATATTGGTGATATCATAATTGAATCTCCGATTAATAACTGATCTTCAATATTTCCTGCAAATTCATCTTCGTATTCTATTGCTAAATTTTTTATAAGCATATCCTTGTTATTTATAGACTTCATATATTCTGAATAAATATATGGAATAATTGCATATCTAAATTTAATAGTATTTCTTATAGTTTCTTCAGTATCTTTATCAAATGCAAAAGGTTCTTGATTTCTTGTTCCCATTGCTGCATGATTTCTATAAAGTGGGGCAAATATACTTAACTGATTCCATCTTATTGCTAATTCCGAATCTACATGACTTCCAAATCCACAGGTGTCTGCACCACTATAAGTAAATCCACACATATTTAATGAAGGTAGCATTTTCATATTCATAATTAAATGTTCCCACCATGAACAATTATCGCCTGTCCATATTCCTCCGTATCTATGAGCTCCAATATATGATGCTCTTGAGAATAACAAAAATCTCTTATTATCATCTATTTTTTCAAATCCTTCTGCTGCAGCTCTAGTCATATTATATCCATAAAGATTATGAACATCATAATGATTAACTAATTTATTATCTATTTTATGATAAAAGGCCTTATAATCACTAATATTATTACTTAAATTATTTACAACATCTTTAAGCTTGAAAAATGAATCTATATTAAGCTCCTGATTTCTTAATTCATCTATTGTTTTATATGCATTTTCTATTCCTTCTTCACTATAGAAAATAGCAGGTTCATTCATATCATTCCAAAATCCTTCAACACCCTTATCTATTAGGTATTTATACTTGTTTCCAAACCATGATCTTACATCTTTATTTAAGAAGTCTGGAAAATGTACTTTCCCAGGCCAAACAGCTCCTACAAAAGGTTTACCATCTTTGTTTAATGCAAAATAATCCTTCTCTATTCCTTCTTCATAAATATCATATCCTTTTTCTATTTTCACTCCAGCATCTATAATAGGTATTATTTTTACACCCTTATCTTTTAATCTTCTTGTTACTTTTTCGAAATTTGGAAACCTTTCATTACTTAACGAAAAATCCTTGTAATTATCCATATAATCTAAATCTAAGCATATTCCATCACAGGGGATATCCTTTTCTATAAACTTATTAGCAATTCCTTCTACTGTTTCCTCATTTGGATAACTCCATCTACTTTGAATATATCCAAAAGCCCATTTAGGAGGAACATATCCTCTTCCTATTATATTTAGAAAATCATGTATTATTTCTTTTACTGATTCACCTTTAATTATATAAATATCAGTATTATTCCCCTCTACTGTTATATTAAATTCATCTTTATTTTCATATCCTACATCATAAATAATCTTGCTTGGGAAATCTATAAACATACCAAACTTTTCGTCTCCATCAACTACAAAGAAATTATGAGCACCATATAATGACCTTTTATCTGGCAGATGACTAGGATCATCTGAACAAAAACTCTCATATATCCATCCTCTTTTATTTATACCCCTTACATTTTCACCTAATCCATATACCTTATCATTTTTCTCCATATTATATTTTAATCTTATATTATTTGATTCTTCTAATTTAAAATAATTAAAAGCCTCATTTATTTCCTTTATTCCCTTATTTATAACTGCATCTGTTTCAATAGGATTACCAAATTGATATCTAACTATTTTCTTATTTATATTATAACTCTTCATAGAATTCCTCCATCAATTAAAATATCTTTTAATACGTTTTCAACTTAGTTCCATAGTATCAAAATCCTTTTCTTCCTTCAATGATTTACCAATTATATATAGTTGTGAAATATTTGATGAATTTCACATTTTAATTTAAGTAATTATCTATTAAATTCACATTTTTTAATTAGTATGCTGAAAAATCACTAATTTCATATTAAACATTTTAAGTTTTGCTAATTTGACATTGACTAATTTACTATGTTACCCTTTAAGAAAACGAAATAAAATTTTATACATGAGAGGTTTACAAATGGATGATATTTTGTATAAAGATAATCAAAAAATCATTGGATCAATAATAAGATTAAATAGAATTAAGAAAAACATGAGTCAAAAAGAACTTGCAAAAGGAATTTGTGTTCCATCTTATCTAAGTCGAATTGAAAAAGGTGATTTATTACCAAGTGACGATGTTACATCTATTCTTTTTAAAAGACTTGGATTAACCTTTAATGATAGTCCTGAATTTATTGAAAATAGTATAAAAGAATTTGAAGATTTTTTTTATAATCTTAATTTTAATGAGTTCGATTATACTAATAAAATATTTAGTAAAATTGAAGAACAAGAAAATACTTTTATAACTTCTCCACTTATTTTAGATTACTATTTGGTCAAGCTTGCTAGATATTGTAGTACTCCTGAAAGAGAGAAATTTGAAGATGCTAAAACAGCTCTTATTTCAGCCTTTGATCTTCTATCCCCTAAACAAAAGTCTTTATATAACTTCTATATCGGTGTAGATATTTTAAATATAAATGGAAATATATTAGAAGGTAAGATGTATATTGAAAAAGCTCTTAATTATAAAGAAAATGGACATATCTACTTTTGGCTATCTTATGTTTATCGTGTAGAAAATAATCCAATCAAGGCTTATGAAAGTATAAAAAGAGCCTTGTCTTTATATGTTGAAGAAGGTAATTTTATTAGCATAATGGAAAGTTATGTGAAAACTGCTGAAGTTTATTTTCTACTTGATAATTATACTGATGCAATAAATTACTTAAAAATATCTTTAAGTGCTGCTAAAAAGATTAGAAATTCTCACTACATTGAATACATAAATTCTATGCTTTCATGGTCATATTTAAAAATAAAAGATTATAAAACTTCTCTTGATTATTTAAGAAAAAACTCTGATTTAGTAGATCATAGAATGATTATTCCTGATTCAGTTATTGAATGTTTAATATTTTTCACTACAGATGATAAAGATAACTTAAAAAAATCAATATTTAAACTTAATAGTCCAAAATCCCTAGAACATATTACTGAAGATGTGGCTATTATGCTCTTCAAGCTATTTACTTTCTATATAGAAAACGATAACTATATAAAAAGTCATATATGGGAAGGTTTATTAATTTATATAGTTGATAGTATAAAACAACTTGTAGAACTTAGAAAAGTATTTATTGAATTATTAAGAGAATATTATATTCATAATAGACGATATAAGGATGCTTTGTTTCTAAAATAGAAAATTAAACTTTTTATTAATAAGTACCTTTAATTTGTAAAATAAAGTAAAAAGCTACATCTATAAATTATCAAGAGTAAATTTTTATAACTTTACTCTTGATAAACCTTCAATGTAGCTTTTTTGCTTCTTACAAATTATTTTATTTATTTTTTAATTTAAACTGATCTATTTCATTAATTCTATATCCAAAGTAGTATATACATTTATATAACCTTTTTAGTAAACCCTATATATACTTTTCTATACGATCTAATTTATTTACTAAATCATTAAATTCCTTTAAATATTCTTTATACTCTTCTTCACCTAAATGAAGATTTTCCGCTATTCTTTTAGGAATATCTTTACATTTATTTTTAAGGTTTAGCCCTTTTTCTGTAATAGATATATATATTTTTCTATCATCATTTTCATCTTTAATTTTCTCTAAATATCCATTTAATTCTAGTTTATTTAAAATTGGAGTTAATGTACCAGTCTTCATCTTTAACTTTGAGCTTATCTCTTTAAAATATAGCCTATTATTTTCAAAAAGCACTAACATTATTAAATATTGTTGATATGTTAGATCTATTTCATTTAATAAAGGCCCATACATTCTAATTATACTCTTTGATGCAGAGTACACCTTAAAACAAAGCTGATTTTCTAATTTTAAATTTTCATCCATGTTACATCCTCCTATTTTAAGCATTAGTAAATTTTATTTTTTATAACTTCATTACTTTCTTTTCTTTTAATGCAGTTACTCCTTCTGGACTATGAGTTGATAAATACACGGTATCATTTTCTTTTACAAATGCTCTAACATTATTTAAAGTTTCTCTTGCTAAATCTTTATCCTCAAATACTACAGACAATGCATTTTGTCTAAGCGCTTCATCTGTATAAGTTACATCCCCTTGGAACATATAGTGTAAACCTTCAAACTCTGCTACAACTATCGAATTTCCTTTTGTATGACCATATGCAGGTAACATGAATATATTTTCAGTTATTTTTTCACTTTGTTTAAAGTTTTTATATTCTCCATCTTTAAAATCAACTCTAACTACATTATCACCTTTTAAGTTCATTGATTGAGCTTCTATTTCTGATATATATATTTTAGAGTGTTCAAATAATCTAAGTTCCCCTGTATGATCAATATGTTTGTGTGTAACTATAACTTTATCTACATCTTTTGGCTCATATCCTACTTTTTTTAATGCATCTATAAAGCTATTAATCTTTTTACCTTGGTATATTAATTGACCTGGCTTAGGTTCTGTATCAGGTGTTTCAGCTGGCACTCCTGTATCAATTAGTATAACTTCTTTTCCTGTATCTATCAAATAATTTTGTAAACTTGATTCATATTGTTTATTTGTATTTATCTTTTCTTTATCAACTGAACCTCCAAATGCAAATCCCTCTGTCATATGTCCATTTTCATAAAATTCTAATGCTATTATTTTCATTTTTATTTCCTCCAATATTTTTTCAATTATTATTTTCATTTCAATCGCACGCGATTAATCTTGTACGATTATAATATCCTAATTTAATTTATTTGTCAATCATAAAGTATTCATAACAAAATATTCAAAATGAAATAAGCCAAATAAAGTAAATTTAGTTTACTTTATTTGGCTTATTTTTCAGACTACTGATAATATGTCAGTAGTCTGAAGATATTATTATAAGTTATACTAATACCTTTTCCTGTTTTATCTCCTATCAATTTATAGCTAAATAAATAGTATTTCTTAAGTTCCACAAAATGTTTTATATGGAGTATTTAAAGGCTCCGGCAATGTTGAATAATAATTATAGGATTTAGAGTAATCATACGGGTTTGAAAGAGCTTCTAGTAGATTATCCATAACGCTATAATCTCCTTTTATTGCTGAATCTAAAGCCTCTTCTACTCTATGATTTCTAGGAATTATTGCTGGATTAGATTTTTTCATAAGTTCCTTTACTAATTCTTTTGATTCTGATTGTCTTTCTAATCTTTCTTGCCATAGATTATACCACTTTTTAAATTCTTCTGTATTGAACATTTCAATATCATCTCTATTATCTAAAGTTAATCCTCTAAATGTATTTGTATAATCTGCACTATGTTTATGCATTATATTTAAAAGTTCTTCAACTAGATTTTCATCTTTTTCCTCTTCATTGAATAATCCTAGCTTTTTTCTCATTCCAAAAAGCCAATTTTTCTTATATATACTCGGAAATTTTGAAATTTCTTCTTGAGCTATTTCTAAAGCTTTATCTTGATTATCATGTAGTAATGGTAATAAGGTTTCAGCAAATCTTGCAAGATTCCATCCTGCAATTTTAGGTTGATTTTCATAAGCATATCTACCATAATGATCAATTGAGCTAAATACAGTTTCAGGATTATAAATATCCATAAATGCACAAGGTCCATAATCAATAGTTTCTCCACTAATTGTCATATTATCAGTATTCATAACTCCATGAATAAAACCAACAAGTTGCCATTTTGATATAAGTTCTGCTTGTCTTTTCACTACTTCTTGCAATAAGAAAGTATATTTATTTTCTTTATCATCTATATCTGAAAAATGTCTTTTTATAGTATAATCTGCTAATTCTTTAAGATCATATTCTGTGCCCCAATTTGCAGCAAACTGGAATGTTCCTACACGTATATGACTAGAAGCTACACGAGTTAATACAGCACCCGGTAAATAATCTTCTCTAATTACTGATTCACCTGTTTTAACTACAGCTAAGCTACGGGTTGTAGGAATTCCTAGTGCATTCATTGCTTCGCTTATAATGTATTCTCTAAGCATTGGTCCTAGTGCTGCTTTACCATCTCCTCCTCTTGAATATGGAGTTCTTCCTGCTCCTTTAAGTTGAATATCAACTATTTCTCCACTAGGAGTTATATGTTCTCCAATTAGTATAGCTCTACCATCTCCTAACATAGTAAAGTGTCCAAATTGATGACCTGCATAAGCTTGAGCAAGAGGTATAGAACCTTCAAGAATTTTATTTCCAGCAAGAATTTCTATTCCTTCATCACTTTGAAATACCTTAGAATTTAAGCCTAAAGATTCCATTAAGGAATAATTAATTGCAGCCAACCTTGGTGATGCTACAGAACTTGGATTTTGTTTACTAAAAAATATTTCTGGAAGAGTCGCATAACTATTTCTTAAGTTTAAGCCAGTTTCTATTGTTAAACTTTTTTCTGTCATTTTATCTCCTTTTCTTTTTATATAACTTTTAATTTTAAATTTATATATTTTAGTGTCTACTTCTTAACTCTTATTATACTCTATATCAACAATATGTATTTTATTTAAATAAGCATCAAAAATATCTTTATTCCCTAATAATTTATTGTTAAATAATATATTTGAAATTTAACTATGAACTAATTATCTTAACATAGAATAGAATAATATGTAAATAGTTATATTAAATTACTATAAACAAATGATTGAAATGAGTGATAAACTATGTCCAAAATTAAGCAAGAAATGTATAAATATATCGGTTCTGGTTCATCACGAAAAGTATTTGATTTAGGAAATGGCTACGTGGTGAAAGTAGCAAAAAATAGTGCTGGAGTCGCACAAAATAAAATGGAATATAAAATATCTTTAATGGATAATTCCAATTTGTTTGCAAAGGTTTTGCAAGTTTCTAAAAATTTTCATGCGCTAATAATGGAAAAAGCAGATAAAATAGATGATTTTTCATCTGTATGTAATTATTTTAAAGTTGAAAATATTCTACAAGTTCTTACATTAAAAGAATTACAAAATCTTTATTTTAAGTATAACTTATTATTAAATGATTTACGCAGAACAAGTAGTTGGGGAATAATTAATGAAAGACCTGTTATTATTGATTATGGATTTACAACAGAGATTAGAGAAAAATATTATTCATTCCATTAAAGATTTTTATATTATATGAATATATTAAAATTAGTATATTCATATATAAGCTTAGATATAGTTTATTATAAATATATATCTAAGCTTTTTATATTAAATAAAAAAATCCTATTGACTTATTTTATACATTTATGTAAACTTTAACTATAAATTAAATAATTAAGTGCTAGGGGTGCCTTTTGGCTGAGAAATGATTAATCATTAACCCTCTTTACCTGATCTGGATAATACCAGCGTAGGAAAGTCACAATGTATTTTTATAGAATAAAATCATTATAAAAGCTATAAATATACCTCCTAGCAACTTTTTAGGAGGTATTTTTTTATGAACAATTTTATCAATACATTAAAAGAAGGATTTACTGAAATATTTATAAATCCACTTTCCTTAGCTACTCTTATAGGTCTTATAATTTTAATATTAGCACTTATAAGATTCAAAAAAACAAAACTTGATACTAGGATTATGGCTAGAATTGGTATTGCATTAGCATTAGCCACTATACTTCATTTTATTAAAATCCTGGACTTGCCTAATGGTGCTGGAAGTATAAATTTAGGTAGCATGGTACCTATTTTAATAATTGCTTTTACCTATGGTCCTGAAATTGGTATGCTTACTGGTTTTCTATTTGGAGTAATATATTTAATTATAAGTCCATATATACTGCATCCAATTCAAGTACTGTTTGATTATCCTCTTCCATTTATGGCAGTTGGACTTGCTGGTTATTTTAAAAATCAGAAACTTTTAGGAGCTTTCATAGGTATGTTTATTAGATTTATATTTCATTTTATATCGGGAATTTTATTTTTCGGTGAATTTGCTCCTGAAGGGTGGTCTCCTATGATATATTCTTTAGTTGTTAACGGTTCAGTAGTTGCAGGAAATTTAATTGTAATTTTAGTTATTATATCCTTACTGCCTATAAATAAAATTATAGAAAGAAGTAATAAATTTTCTCAGTAAAATTAAACAATTTCATATTAATCAAAATTGGAAGTAATAATCAAATTATTACTTCCAATTTATTTAAATAACTTATATTTTTCAATTCTTAAGCAAATATAATTTCTATATCGTTTTCTCTTGCTCTCCATTTTGAAACTCCATACTCATTATATATCTTCTTTTCTTCAGCTTTTAGAAAAATTCTAACTTTTAAATCTTTATGTTTTTCATAAAATTCTTCTATAGAATCTGACTCATTAAAGCCTAACTCTCCTCTATCTTCTTTCCAAAATATTTTATTTATTAACTTATTATTATCATCCATGGCATTTTCATCAATAAATAATCTTATTTCATCTTCTACTATCTTATACCACTTATTATATGTTGCAGATAAAGCTATTTCTTTTTTTGTTAGGTTTGTTGCTAATTTTTTCATTCAATCCTCCAGTTTTTATATTTTCTTATAAAGTAAATATTTACAATTTAATTTATATCTAATATAAATTTATAAATACAAATAATAAATTTATACTTATATCTTCTTTAATCATATCACATTATTCTCATTTTTTCTAAAATTTACGTAATTAAATATTTTAAATTTGATAATTAGTATTTTAATTTATAATTATTATAATATTTTATTGTAGTGAACTATTATATAGCAATTTGATTTACAAGGTAAATTTCTTCTTATAAAGCTTTCTTTAATTCCTAATAACTTCTATTTGTATATCCTAAAGATAAATTACTTGATAATTTTCCTGTAGCATAATATATAAATTTAAAATCTTCTCACTGCTACTATATTGCTTAATATTATCTTTACCAATTAACATTTAAATATTCTAATAAAAAATGACAATCATCGATATCAGAAGTATTTTAATCCTCTGACACCATTACAATATAAAACATATTTACGGAAATTTACAACATAAAATATAGCCAACTACAAAAGTGATTGGCCATATCAATTATTTTTAAGTATCTACTTTACAGGATTCACTTCAATACCTTCTCAATACTCTACCTTACAGGATTCACTTCAATACCTTCTCAATACATTTCTATGCAATTAGAATCTCTCATTCTTTCTTAAAAAGTTATCAATAACTATTCCTGCTGAAATTCCTTCCCTTATGGCAGTTACAACTAAAGATTGTCCACGCCTAGCATCACCTATTGAAAAAACTTTAGGTATATTAGTTTTGAAATCTTTATCATTTGCTTTTATATTGCTTTTAAAATCCGATTCTACTAAAAAAGCATCTTTAATATAATCTTGTGAGCCTGTAAATCCCATTGCAATTAATAAAAGTTCAGCCTTCCAATTCTTTTCCGAACCTTTAACTAGTACTGGTGAAAATCTTCCACCTTCATCCTTTTTCCATTCTACCTTTATAGTGTCAATACTTTCAAGGTTTCCTTCCTTATCTTCATGAAGTGCTGTAACTGTTGTTAAATACTCTCTTGGGTCTTTTCCATATATCTCAATAAACTCTTCTTGTCCATAATCCACTTTAAGAATCTTAGGCCATTCTGGCCATGGATTATTTATAGCTCTTTCCTTAACTGGTTTCCCCATTATTTCAAATTGAACTAGTGATTTACAACCATGTCTAAGTGATGTAGCAACACAATCTGTTCCTGTATCTCCACCACCAATAATAATTACATTTTTATCTTTTGCAGAAATATAGTTATTATCCTCATGATTTGAATCTAAAAGGCTCTTAGTATTAGATTTTAAAAAATCTACAGCAAAATAAACTCCTTTTACTTTATTTCTTCCTTCTACCTTAAGATCTCTAGGTTGTGATGCTCCTGTTGCAAGAATCACTGCATCAAAATTATCTAATATTTTTTTAGACTCATAGCTCTCACCAACATTTACGTTATTTATAAATTTAATTCCTTCTTCTGCCATCAAATGTATTCTTCTTAGAACTACTTCTTTATCAAGCTTCATATTTGGAATTCCATACATTAATAATCCACCTGGTCTATCCTCTCTTTCAAATATAGTAACTTTATGCCCACATTTATTTAATGTATCTGCTACTGCTAGTCCTGATGGTCCTGAGCCTATTACTGCAACTTTCTTTCCTGTTCTCTTAAGTGGAAAATTCGCCTTTACTTTTTTATTTTCAAAAGCATTATCAATTATAGCTCTTTCATTTTCTTTTATAGAAACTGAAGGACCATTTAATCCTACTGTACATCCAGTTTCACAAGGAGCTGGACATACTCTTCCTGTAAATTCAGGAAAGGGATTAGTTTTAATTAATCTTTCATAAGCTAAATCCCATTTACCTCTATATAATAAATCATTCCATTCGGGAATAAGATTATTAAGTGGACATCCTGACACCATTCCTGAAATTAATACTCCTGATTGGCAAAATGGAATACCACAATCCATACACCTTGCCCCTTGAATGCATTGCTTCTCTAAATCAAGTGTCTGATGAAATTCTTTGTAATCTTGTAGTCTTTTTTTAGGTTCTCTATTTTTCCCTACTTCTCTATCATATTCTAAAAATCCTGTAGGTTTACCCATATAATTTAAACCTCCTACCTTCCTTTAATTTCTTGGAAAGTTTTAATTAATGCTTCATCCTCATTAAATCCAAGATTTTTATATTTTTCTACAACTTCTAGTATTTTTTTATAATCCTTTGGAATTATCTTATGAAATTTTAATTTCTCTTTTTCAAAATTTTGTAGTATTCTATTGCCTTTAGAAGACCCAGTAACTTCTACATGTTCTTTAATTAAATCATTTAATTCCTCTTCATCTTCTATACTTAATTCTTCTACAAAAATCATTTCTTTATTTAAATTCACTTGAAAATTTTTATATTCTTCATAAATATATGCAATTCCTCCGCTCATTCCTGCTGCAAAGTTAACTCCAATTTCACCTAAAACAATAACTTTTCCTCCTGTCATATATTCACAGCCATGATTGCCTACTCCTTCAACAACAGCAGTTACCCCTGAATTTCTAACACAGAATCTCTCTCCTGCAATTCCGTTAATAAATACTTTCCCAGAAGTTGCACCATATAAAGCAACATTTCCAACTATAATGTTATCTTCAGCAGCAAAGGTTGATTTTTTTGAAGGATATATTATAAGTTTTCCTCCTGATAGCCCCTTTCCAAAATAGTCATTACCATCTCCTTCAACTTCTAAAGTCAATCCTTTTGGAATAAATGATCCAAAACTTTGACCGGCTGACCCATTACATTTTATACTTATAGTATCTTCTGGTATCCCATCACTTCCGTTTACCTTAGTTATCTTAGATCCAATAATAGTCCCAAGAGTTCTATTAGTATTAGTTATATTAATTTCTAAATTTGTCTT
>X276_Barnacle_Goose__coassemble_448_pt1 | contig 13749 bp, 11 predicted proteins | sample X276_Barnacle_Goose__metabat2_high_PE_012 | metagenome-assembled genome bin X276_Barnacle_Goose
AAAAAGAAAAAGGTAATAAACCAAAACTTATAGGTAGTATATATAAAGAAGAAAACAAAATAAAAGCAGAAGTTAAATTAGAGTTTATAGATAAAAATCATAATTTATATTCTGTTGATGGAAAAAACAAAGGAATAACTTATTATACTGATACTTTAGGAAATATATCAGTTATAGGGGGAGCATCAGGCACAAAAAATGCAGCAGCTGCAATACTTAGAGATATTATTAATTTTAATTAGAAAGTATTGTTGGGATAAATATAAAGAAGTTAAAAAGGGTAAAAATAATAATAGAATAAAAAAGGGGATTAATTATGGGAGTTAAATCTTTAATTGTACTAGGAATAACAGTATTTTTATTAGTGTTAATTGTATTAGGTTTCATATCACTTATAAAATACTTTATTAGATATAATGCAAAAATAAAAAATAGTAATAATAAAGAAAATAATGAATTTAAAAATAAGGATTTATAAAGATTATGATAGGATGAAATAATATGACAGTTAATAAAAAAAATACTAGGATTAATATTCTTAAAATTAGAGAAGCTTTAATAGAAGAGGATCATGATTTAAAAGATAATATAATATTTGAAAAACTTTATAACCTAGACTTATATAAAAATTCTAATAATATTTTTGTATATATTAATTATAAAGATGAAATAAACACAAAAAAGTTTATTAATAAAGCTCTAGAAGATGGTAAAAATATTTATGTTCCTAAAATTTATAGAGACACAAAGACTATGAAAGCTATATTTATAAATTCATTAGATAATCTAGAAAAAAATAGTATGGGAATATTAGAGCCTAAGGATGATACCTTAGTTATAGATAAAAAGGATATAGATTTAATAATAGTACCTGGAGCTGTTTTTGATAAAAACTTTAATAGAATAGGTTATGGTGGAGGCTACTACGATAGGTATCTTGAAGAAATAAAAGAAAAAGATAACAAGATTGCTTTAGCCTATGATTTTCAAATAATAGATGAAATAGAATATGAAGATCATGATATTAAAATGGATTATATAATAACTGATAAAAGGATTTTAATTAATAAAGATTAGTCTAGTGTAGTATATGTAAAACAACTATTTATTAAATAGTAAGTTGATAAAATAATAAGTGTTTTATATAATTAAAGATAAAATAGTGATTTAAGTAAGAGGAGTGTTCATATGTTTACTAAGGAAGAACTTGAAATATTAAATGAAGCTTTAAAAGTTTATGAAGAAAAATGTACTAAAGCTTTAGAAGCTAGCGTTAATAATAAAAATCTTATGGTTGCAAATAATAAAAAGCAAAAAAGAGTATGGTTATTACAAAATAAAATGAAAAAAGTGTTAGAAGAAGTAAAATAAATCTAATGTGGATAATATTGATTATTAAGTGGTTAAGAGTTATATTCTAACTTTCTTTATAAAAAGAAGAATATAGGGAACAAGCTATGGATAAAAAAGCTACTAATAAAGATTTAAAAATCTTTATTAGTAGCTTTTAATTCAAACTAATTTTAGTTTTCTTTGTTTAATATTTCAAGAGCTATTCTGTTCTTAAGTTCAGAAAGTGAAACTGCACCTTCTTCACCATTTTTTCTACTTCTTACGTTAACTTCTCTGTTAGTAACTTCTTTTTCACCAACAACTAGTATGTAAGGGTATCTTTCAAGTCTAGCTTCTCTAATTTTGTAACCAATTTTTTCTGATCTAAAGTCAGTATTAACTCTAACTCCAACGCTTCTAAGTTCGTTAGCTACTTCATTTGCATAGTCATTGAACTTATCTGAAATTGGAAGTACTATAGCTTGATTTGGTGATAACCATGTTGGGAATGAACCAGCATATTTTTCAATAAGCATAGCTAAAGTTCTTTCATAACATCCAATAGTTGATCTATGGATAATATATGGACGTTTCTTACTTCCGTCAGTATCAATATAGTACATATCAAATCTTTCTGCTAAAGCAAAGTCAATTTGAATTGTTATTATTGTATCTTCTTTTCCATGAACGTTCTTGAATTGGATATCAAGCTTTGGACCATAGAAAGCAGCTTCTCCATCAGCAGCAACATAATTCATATCAAGGCTATCTAATATACCTTGCATTAAAGTTTGAGTTTTTTCCCAAGCTTCTGGATTGTTTATATATTTTTCAGTATTTGCAGCATCCCATTTTGAGAATCTAAATGTTATGTCGTCTGCTATTCCTAAAGTCTTCATTACATGAGATATAAGCTCAACGCAACCCTTGAATTCTTCTTCAACTTGATCTGGTCTACAAACTATGTGTCCATCAGATAAAGTGAATTGTCTAACTCTTATAAGTCCGTGCATTTCACCAGAAGCTTCTTTTCTAAATAATGATGAAGTTTCAGCATATCTTATTGGAAGCTCTCTGTAACTGTGTTGTTCTGAATTATATATCTTATATTGGAATGGACAAGTCATTGGTCTTAAAGCAAAGATTTCGTCATCTTTTTCTTCATCTCCAAGTACAAACATACCATCTTTATAATGATCCCAGTGTCCTGAAGTTTTATATAAATCACTCTTAGCTAGTGATGGAGTCTTTGTAAATACATAGCCTCTCTTTTCTTCTTCATCTTCAACCCATCTTTGTAGGATTTGAAGCATCTTAGCACCCTTAGGCATAAGAAGTGGAAGTCCTTGACCTACAGATTCATCAGTTGTAAAGATTTTAAGTTCTCTACCTAATTTGTTATGATCTCTTTTTTTAGCTTCTTCAACAGCTTCTAGGTAAGCATCTAAATCAGATTTCTTTAAAAATGCAGTTCCATAAACTCTTGAAAGCATTTTGTTCTTTTCATTACCTTTCCAGTAAGCACCAGCACTTCTCATAAGCTTAATAGCCTTAACTGGTTTTAAAGACATTATATGAGGTCCAGCACATAAATCTACAAAATCACCAATTTTATAGAATGAAATAACTTCATCTTCTGGAAGATCATTTATTAATTCAACTTTATAAGGTTCGTTAGCATCTTCCATAAGTTTTATAGCTTCAGCTCTTGGTAATTCAAATCTTTCTATTGAAGGATTTTCCTTGATTATAGCTCTCATTTCATCTTCTAATTTTTCTAAATCAGCTGCTGAAAATGGAGTTTCTAAATCGAAGTCATAATAAAAACCATCAGTTATTGAAGGTCCTATAGCTAATTTAGCTGATGGGAATAATCTTTTAACAGCATAAGCTAATACGTGAGATACAGTATGTCTTAATGCATCTTTTCCTTCTTGTTCATTAAAAGTACAAATAGCAACAGTGCTATCTTCTTCTACAACATAACGTAGGTCAACAACCTTTCCATTTACAATTCCAGCGCAAGCATTTCTAGCTAATCCTTCGCTTAGAGATTTAGCAATATCTAAAACAGAAACGCTAGATTCAAATTCTTTTATAGATCCATCTTTTAAAGTAATTTTAATCATTTTAATTTCTCCCTTCAAAATAAGTTATAATTTTAATATTAAAATAAAAAAGCTCCCATCCCAATCTAAACTAATAGAAAGGGACGAGAGGTTAAAATTCATGAAAATTTCCCGCGGTTCCACCCTTAATTGCTTATAAAATAAGCCACTTAAGAAATATCGTAACGTGATATAACGGACTTTATTAGAGTCACTCAGAGGTGGTTTTCAGTTTAGTTCATTTAAAAATACTCCCACCAATGTATTTTCTCTCTGAAAATGAATTTAAAACTTACTCTTCTCTTCAACGTATTTTCTTTATTTGTTTTAATTATAATAACTAAAAATATTAATGTCAACTTAAAGATTTTATTTTCATATTATAGTTTAAGTTTTAGATTTAAATTTAGATAATATTATATAAAAATTTATTAAATAAATTTATGTCATTGATTTGATTTAATTGAATATTTAACAATATTTTAGTGAATAATTAATATTATTAAAACTATTAAATTTTGATGTATAGAAAATAAGTTTAATTATATATTTTTTGTTAATAATGGATTTATGATTGAAAAAAATACATAGAAAAATTATTAGATACATAAACTATATGGTATAATATAATATATAAAATAGAAGAAAGAAAGGTGATAAGTGGTGAGAGATAACTACAACTCCTTCGATTATTGGGAAGGATTAATTAGTGAGAACAAAACTATAAGGGGCCACATGTTTATGGATAAAGCTCCAACAAATAAAAGCCTTTACATTCATACATTAGTATATTGTAAAAATAATGGTATAAGCAATGTGTGGAGCTATTTTCCAGATGAAATGGCTCTAGTAGGATATATTCAATATTCATTTTTGCAAGAAGCATTTTATAAGTGGATTTATGGGAAAAATAGATTAGTAACAGTGATACCAAATATAAGTGTAGAAAAAATTATTTCAGATGCTGAAGAAAATAGTCTTATTTCAAAAGACGAAGCAGATAATATGAGAAGACATGTTGGAATGATTGCTAGATGTTGGGCATTGCCAAAAGAAAAGATAATTTCAGAGATAACTAAATTTGCAAGAGATTTTAATAGAACATGGTATGGTGATAGTACAGAATTTTTATATTTAAAAATATTTAAAACAATAGAGGAACTTTCAGAGTTTGTAATTAATTCAAGCTATACTACATCTACAGAGGAAGAATTTAAAGATAGAGTTGGTTTTACAGTTGAAGAATGGAGAGAAATTTGTAGTAATGCAGTTATTGATAAAGATAAAGGATATAAATTTAGAGATATACTTTTAAAATCATTAACGGAAATTATTTAATTAAAATACTAAAATAAAAAAATATAGAATAGTTTTTTATGTAAAAGATGTTAATCCTTAGATAGGAAGCATCTTTTCCTTGTTGACTTAATAATAAAAAATTGTTAAAATAAGTTTGCAAAATTTAATATCTTATCATGAGTGGTGGAGGGACTGGCCCTGTGAAGCCCGGCAACCGATTTAATTAATAAATTGGTGTTCAATAATATAGTATGAAATTCCAATTTTGAATTTTAAATATTTATTTGTTGAGCATTAATTGTAGATTAATAAATATGGTGCTAAATCCTGCAGATTTAATCTGATAGATAAGAAGTGTAAATATTATTAATAATAGTGTTAATTTATGAGCTTCTGATTTATCAGAAGCTTTATTTTTTTGTTATTAAATTTTTATTAAGGAATTCTGCGATTATAGTGGGAAAAGTAGTTCTAAAATATACTTAAAAACAAAGGAGAAACATATGAAAAAAGAAGGAAACATAGTAGCTTTATTACCTTTAGGGATATTTATATTGGTTTATTTAGGGGCATCAATAATAGCTAAAGATTTTTATGCTGTATCTGTTGTAGTACCATTTTTAGCGGCTGCATTAGTGGCTTTAATTATGAATAAAAAAAATACTCTTGATAGTAAATTGGAGATTTTTTGTAGAGGTGCAGGAAATAGTAATATTATATTAATGGTTATAATATTTATATTAGCTGGTGCATTTGCAGAAGTTGCAAAGACTATGGGAGCTGTTGATTCTACAGTTAATTTAGGATTATCATTACTTCCAAGCAATATATTAATAGCTGGACTTTTCGTTGTAGCATGCTTTATATCGTTATCAGTTGGTACATCAGTTGGAACAATAGTATCACTTGTACCAATTGCGGTAGGGGTTGCTGATAAGACAGGTGTCTTACCTGCTATAGCTGTTGCAGCAGTAGTAAGTGGATCAATGTTTGGAGATAATTTATCTATAATTTCAGATACAACTATTGCAGCAACTAGAACTCAAGGTTGCGAAATGAAAGATAAATTTAGGATGAATTTTAAAATAGTTTTACCGGCGGCAATTCTTACAGCTATTATATTTATAGTAATAAGTAAAGGCGCTGGGGTAATAAGTATAGAAAACTTAGAATTTAATATAATTAAGATAATTCCATATATAGTGGTGATTTTATCATCTCTTGTAGGAGTAAATGTTATTTTAGTTTTACTTGGTGGTATATTGGTTTCGGCAGTTATAGGATTTGCCTATGGAAGTTTTAATTTGATCGGGTTCTTTGATTCTGTATCATCAGGTATTTTAGGAATGAGTGAGTTAATTATAGTTTCTATTTTAATATCAGGAACAATAGAGATAATTAAATTTAATGGTGGAATAGAATTTATATTAAATAAAGGCTTAAAGGGATTTAAAACAAAAATGGGTGCAGAGTACGGAATTGCCACTTTAGTAAGTTTAGTAGATGTATGTACTGCAAATAATACAGTAGCTATAGTTACTGTGGGACCAATAGCTAAAGATATATCAGATGAGTTTGAATTAGATCCGGTTAGAGTAGCAGGAATTATGGATATGTTTTCCTGTGTTTTCCAAGGTATTATACCTTATGGGGCACAATTGATATCAGCAGCAGGACTTGCGGCATTATCACCATTAGCTATAATGAAATATTTATTTTATCCATATTTAATGGGAATAAGTGCAATTATAGCAATTTGGTTATATTGGATAAAGAGAGAAGATAATATAATAGTGAAATAAAATTATAAAGTTTCATAATATGAGACTGTGGAACAAATAGAATTTAACCACAATATACTATTGTTTTTATAAATAATAGTATATTGTGGTTTATTTGTTGCCGCAGCCCTTTAAATTATAATTTTAAAGATGTTATTTTTAAAAATTCTTATGGTAACTAAATACAATAATTTTAGATTCTAGATCTTAGTTACTAAGCAGATACTTTGTGATGAAATACCTTGACCAGTACCTGTAAAACCAAGTCCTTCTTCAGTAGTTGCTTTAACATTTATTTTATCTATAGAAATATTAAGTGCAGAAGCTATGTTTTTTCTCATAGTTTCAATATGTGGAGCCATTTTTGGAGCTTGTGCAATGATAGTTGAATCAATATTATTAATAGAATATCCATTAGATTCTATTAATAATCCAACTTCTTTTAAAAGATCTATGCTAGAGATGCCTTTATATTTTGAATCTGTATCAGGAAAGTGTTTACCTATATCACCTAAAGCTGTAGCTCCAAGTAAAGAATCCATAATTGCATGAAGTAATACATCTGCATCTGAATGGCCTAATAGACCTTTTTCGTAAGGTATATCTACACCGCCTAAAATTAAACTTCTATTTTCAACTAATTTATGTACATCATATCCCATTCCAATTCTCATTTTAAAATCCTCCTAAAGTTATATAATAGCTTTATTATATCATAGTGAGGAAAATATTTTTAAATAACTATCCAAATATAATATTAGGGGATATTAATAGGATTTTTGAAATTAGTACTAACTTGGAAGTAAATAATATAATTAATATGGATAGTTATTTATTAAATTCATAAAATTTTTTTGAAAGGATATACGGCTGGGGATTTAGAACTAGAGGGTTTTACAAATAATTCTTTGAGTTTTTTTATAAAATAATCAATTTTATAAAGTAGATGTAGTTTTTTTGAAACAATTCTTTTGCGAGTAAATCTAAAGTCAACGTAGATAACATTTTTTTTCATAAAAATCACCTCGTAGAATACTAGGTTTAAATTAGAAATAATAAGGTTTTATAATAAAATTTTATATTCTTTATGTTATAATATATGTAAAAAAGCAATAAGTGTTATTTTATATAAATATAAAAAGTAGAGAAAAAGAATTTATATATAAGGTAGGGGAAAACTTTATAGTAAATTCTGAAGAAATATGGGGTTTAAATAAAGAAGAATAGCCTATAATAACTTTAAAACATGTATAGTAGATGCAAAGCAAAGGGTTGTTGTTAGGAAAAATCTAGTATAAACAAAGAATATAGAATATTTTGAGAGGTGTGTAAAATGGATAATTTTGATAAACGCAAATATAGATTTTCTTTGGCACAACCACTTACTTTAATTGGGGATGAGATTACAGAGGAGAGAGGTAATCAAATTATATTAATGAATGATGAATTATCATTATATAATATTTTAATAAAAGATTTAGTAAGTGATTGTCCGAGCCTTGATATAAGAAATCAAATTTTGAATATTGCATATTACATAATAGATGATACAGAGTGTTATGATAAGATTAGTGAAGAAAAAAAATTGCCAATAGAGGATATTGTAAAAAAGATATCAGTTCCGAAATCTTTCCTAACATTATGGCAAGACTATATAATAGCTTATGTTGTTATTTTAGCAAATCCAAATTATAAGCATATTCAAGAGTATTTTAGAATTGAAGAAAATGTAGATATATTAGTTGGTGATAGGTTAGTAGAAAACAACTCTGATGTTTTAATTAAAGGAATAGTTATTTCAAAATCAAGAAAAAAAGTAATTGTATTAACATCTAAAGGGGAATTTAAAAAAATTTCTAGAGGTGAATATGTAGAAATAGGAGAAGAAATAACAGGAAATGAGGCTAAGGGATTAAAAAATTACAAACTACATATATCAATAATAGCTATGTTGATTATTATTATGATAGGCATTATAGGTATCAAATATACAACAATAACAGAAACTATAGTAATTAATACAACATCTTTAATTAAAGTTGAGGTTAATAGCTTTGGTAAAGTTGTAAATGCTCAAAGCCCTACAGTTAGAGGGGGAGAGATGCTAGAAAAAATTAAAATTCAAGATAAACATATGGATGAAGCCTTATATAAGATATTTAAATATGCATTTGAAAATGAAATGATGCCAGATGGTGATGTTTTAATAACTGTAAGTGGGAAAGCGATGGATCTTGCATCTATAGAAGAGACAATGAAATTTTTAGAAGATAAGAATATATTAGTAAAACTTAATAATTCGGGAAATGAATATTATATAAATCAATAGTAAGAATAAAGGTGGATAATATGCAACAAAAGAATAATAGTAAGAATAAAAATAATAGTAAAAACAAATCAATGAATAAGAAATTTACTGGAAAGAAGAATAATACAAAAGATAATATAAAAAAAGAACCGTTAATAGTTCATCCAGATAGAAATGAAGAAATAAGATTAAATAAATATATAAGTGAGACTGGAATATGCTCTAGACGTGAAGCAGATAATTTAATAGGAATGGGTAGAGTTACTATAGATGGGGTTAAAGCTACAACAGGTATGAGAGTTTCTAAGGGCCAAGTTGTAAAAGTTGATGGAAAACCTATAAAGAAAGTAGAAGAGTTAGTATATATAGCTTTAAATAAACCAGTTGGTATAACATGTACAACGGAGAAAAATGTTAAAGGTAACATAGTAGATTTTGTTAGACATAAAAAAAGAATATTCCCAATTGGAAGATTAGATAAGGATTCACAAGGATTAATTTTATTAACTAATGATGGTGATATAGTTAACAAAATATTAAGAGCTGGAAATAATCATGAAAAAGAATATTTAGTTACAGTAGATAAAATAATTACTGATGAATTTATAACTAAAATGGGTAGTGGTGTTAGGATTCTTGGAACGAAAACTAAAAATTGTTTTGTCAAAAGAGAAAGCAAGTTTATGTTTAGAATAATACTAACAGAAGGTATGAATAGACAAATTAGAAGAATGACAGAAGTATTGGGTTATAATGTAGTAAAGCTAGAAAGAATAAGAATTATGAATATAAATATATCTAAGCTTAGAATGGGACAATGGAGAAATCTTACAGAAAAAGAACTAATAAAATTAAATGAATTAATATCAGATTCTACAAAAACATTATAGTATAACACATAATAGGATATCTTATTTTAAAAATAATTATTATAAAATAATTAATCTATATAAAGTACATGAAGATCTGATATAGAACACAACATGCATAATTAGGTAAATTCCTTATATGCATGTTTTTTTATTGATTAAACTTAAAAACTATAATTTATGAAGAATAGATAATATTTTAGTATGAATTAGTATATGTATTTTAATACAACTAAATTTAGTTATATACTTATATGAATAAATTATATTAGTTTAATTTTATTGGAATACTAGTAAATTAATGTATTTTGTACACATAATCCACAATTGCCTGTGGATAACTTGTTAAAAGAGTGTTGATGGCTATGTTGATAATTTAATATGTTTATGTAAATAATATAAAAAGTATAAGTTTTATAGATTATTTTATCATTTAAGGAGGTAATATAGAATGAAGCTATTAAAGAGATGCATAACTATTTTTATCGTGTTAATAAGTGTTTTGGAAAGTTGTCCACAGGCAATGTTAATAAAATTAAACTCGGTTAATGATGAATCATCATTAATTGTGGATAAAAATATAAATGAAAAAAGTGATTACCTGACTATTAATGTAAAAATACCGCAAATCAATGGTTTAGATAATAAAAATGTAGAAAAAGTTATCAACAATAAAATTTTAGATTTTACTAATATGTGGATAAAAGATGTTAGGGAAATAGCAGATGAATATTATGGAGCCCCGAATACAGTAAAACCTATATATCCTTATGAATTAACTTCAAAATATACTATAAAAAATCAGGATAAAATATTAAGTTTTTATACAGAATACTATCAATTTACCGGTGGAGCCCATGGGATAACAAATATAATAGCTTACAATATAGATATAAAATCTGGTAAGGAATTATTGTTAAAAGATTTATTTATAGATGGAAATACATATAAAAAGATAATTGATAAAGAAATAATGAACGAAATTAACAGAAATCCTGATGCTTATTTTTCTGGTAAAGAAGGATTTATAGGAATAAAAGAAAATCAACAATATTACATAGACGGAGATAATATTACTATATATTTTGATGAATATGAGATAGCTCCATATGTAGCAGGAATACCTAAATTTGAAATTCCTATTAAAAAATTTGGAAATACATTTAAATATTCTTAAATTATATTTAAGAAAAATCACAATATTAAAATTTTAAATATATAGTTTTTTATATAAAATATTAGTAAAACTTATACGTTATTAATAGAAATAATATTTTATATAATAAAGAGACATCAATATGATAAATTCTAATATCATATTGATGCCTTTTAGATAATTATTATAATTTCTAAGCTATATTCCTATTATCTTCTACAGTTTCAACATGTTCAATTAATGAAGATGGTTTTTTAGTATAAATATCCATTATAATCTTTGCTATTTGAATTATAACTGTTGGGATAAATGCTAATAAGTATATCATTCCGATTTGAGAACTCTTTAAAGTTGCAACTTCAAATAATTCTTTTAGGAATGGTATAAATAAGACTGAATTTAAAAGAACTAAGCCTGTACCAAAAGCCATCCAACTATATCTATTACTAAATAATCCAAGTTTAAATATTGATTTATTTCCTCGACAGTTAAAGCCGTGGAATAATCTAGCTAAACATAGTGTTGAGAATGCCATTGTTGAAGCAACAAAGTTATCACCAGTTTTTAAACCAATAGTAAAGGCTACAATAGTAAATATTGCTATAACTAAACCTTCAAAAGCAATTTCTGAAATAAGATCTTTTGATAATATTGATAAATTAGTATCTCTAGGTTTATCTTTCAATAAATCGCGACGAGAACGTTCAGCACCAATTGCAATTGCAGGTAAACTATCTGTTAAAAGATTTATAAATAATAAATGAACTGGAGCAAATATCATTGGTAGTGCCATTATTGATGTGTATAATACTGCAATTATACCTGATGCATTACCTGATAATAAGAACTTAATTGAATTTTTAATATTGTTATAAATATTTCTACCATTAGCTACTGATTTAACAATAGTTGCAAAGTTATCATCTGTTAAAATAACAGATGCAGCATCTTTAGAAACTTCCGTCCCTGTAATACCCATTGCAATTCCTATATCAGCTTGTTTAAGCGCAGGTGCATCATTTACACCATCACCTGTCATAGCAACAATTTGTCCTTTTTCTTGCCAAGTTCTAACTATTCTAATTTTATGCTCAGGTGATACTCTAGCATAAACGGAAATATGTTCAATATTTGCATGAAGTTCTTCATCTGACATTTTATCAAGTTCTATACCTTCAATAGCCATGTCCCCATCTCTTAAAATACCAATTTTCTTAGCAATTGCAGATGCTGTTATTTTATGGTCACCTGTAATCATTATTGGTTTTATACCAGCTAAGATACAATCAGCAACAGCAGCAGCTGACTCTTCTCTTGGAGGATCTATCATTGATATTAATCCGATGAAAGTATAGTTATATTCATCTTCAAGAGTTAATTCAGTTACAGAATCAAATTCTTTGTAAGCAAATGCTAAAACTCTAAGACCATTTTGCGATAATTGTTTATTTGTATTAATTATATTTTGCTTATCTTCATAAGAAATTTTTCTAACACCTTCAGACGTTTTTATAAACTTGATTCTATCTAATAAAACATCGAAAGCACCTTTTGTGAACATTATATATTTATCATCAAAATTATGAAGAGTACTCATTAATTTTCTATCAGAATCAAATGGTATTTCTCCAAGTCTTTCAAATTTACCTCTAACCTCTAATTCATCAATATTAAATTTATGAGCTAAATTTACTAAAGCAACTTCAGTTGGATCACCAATTTCTTTTCCATCTTTTGAAACAGAATCATTACAAAGTATAGAACTTTTTAATAAATAATTTTCAACTGAGTTTTCAAGGTTGAGACTAGTTCCATCAATAAGTTTGTTATCAACAAAAACATTATTAACTGTCATTTTATTTTGTGTTAATGTACCAGTTTTATCTGAACAAATTATAGAAACAGACCCTAAACCTTCAACAGCTTTAAGCTTCTTTATAATAGCATTTTCTTTTGCCATTTTTTGAGTTCCAAGAGCTAAAACAATAGTGACAATTGAACTTAAAGCTTCTGGAATAGCAGCAACAGCTAAAGCAACAGCAAACATTAATGAATCAAGGATAGGGGTTCCTCTATAAATACTAAGTCCAAACACTAAAATACATACAGCTAATATTGCCATAGCAAGTTTTTTACTAAATTCATCTAAGCTAACTTGTAATGGGGTTTTCTTTTCTTGTGTTTGATCAAGTAATGTAGCTATTTTACCTATCTCTGTATTCATACCTGTACCAGTAACAACAACTAGTGCTCTACCATATGTAACTAATGAACCAGAGAAAACCATATTCTTTTGGTCTCCAAGAGCAATTTCATCTTTCTCTATAGTGTCTACTATTTTATCAACACTTTCAGATTCTCCAGTTAAAGAACTTTCATTAACTTGAAGTGAATAGTTTTCGATAATTCTACCATCAGCTACAACTAAATCACCAGCTTCTAGAACTAGAATATCACCAGGTACAACTTCTTTAGAATTTACCTCAACTTTTACACCGTTTCTAAAAAGTTTAGTAGTTGGAGATGATAAAGCTTTAAGACTATCAAGTGATTGTTCTGCTTTAAAATGTTGAACAGTTCCAAGTATTGCGTTAAGAATAATAACGGCAAATATAACTATTGTACTTTCAGAATTTCCTGTAGCCATAGAAATTGCAGCAGCAACAATTAAAATAAAGACTAATAAATCTTTAAATTGTGATAAGAATACTTGAAGAACAGTTGCTTTCTTTTTCTCTGTTAACTCATTATATCCATACTTTTTTAAGTTGGATTGCACTTGATTTGGAGATAATCCTTCTTTAGTTACTTCAAATTGATTTAAAGTTTCTTCAACAGATTTTGACAAATAATTATTCATTTTTAATTCCCCCTTTATTTTTTAGGTGATTCGCTT
>X276_Barnacle_Goose__coassemble_473_pt1 | contig 13122 bp, 12 predicted proteins | sample X276_Barnacle_Goose__metabat2_high_PE_012 | metagenome-assembled genome bin X276_Barnacle_Goose
GATTGTTCCGATATTTACGTGTGGTTTACTTCTTTCGAATTTTTGTTTTGCCATTGTAAAATCCTCCTTTAATACTTCTAATAAACTTTGCCTAGCGTTTTTTTACATTTTAATATATTAGCTTACTACAAGATAAAATAATATATAGTGATTATCCAATCATTGAAGTAAGCCTCAAATTTATATTGGAGCTCACGATCGGGATTGAACCGACGACCTCCGCCTTACCAAGGCGACGCTCTACCTACTGAGCTACGTGAGCACTTGCCATATATTATTGTTTGTATGTTAATATACCAATTATAAAGTTTACTATTCTTCAAAAAATTTGTCAATATTATTTTAGTTACTATCTATCAGTATATAAACATTTTTCAAGTTTTCTTTTAACTCTTTGCAATGCATTATCAATTGATTTAGCTTGCCTATCCAAATCACTGGCAATTTCCTGATAAGATTTACCATCTAAATAGGATTGTAGAACCTCTTTTTCTAAATCTGAAAGGACTTTATCCATTTTACCTTCCATATGTTCTACTTGTTCTTTTCCTATTATAAGCTCTTCTGGATCAGTTATTTTTAGTTCTGATAAAACATCTATTAATGTTCTATCAGATTCTTCTTCATAAATGGGCTTATTTAATGAAATATATGTGTTTAAAGGAATATGTTTTTGTCTTGTAGCAGTTTTTATTGCAGTTATTATTTGTCTTGTAATACATAATTCTGCAAAAGCTCTAAAACTAGTTAATTTTTCCGGATTAAAATCTCTTATAGCTTTATAAAGACCTATCATTCCTTCTTGGTATATATCTTCTTTATCTGCGCCTATAAGAAAATAAGATTTAGATTTTAACTTTACAAAATTTTCATATTTTGATATTAAATATTCTTGAGCCCTGCTACTTTTCTCTTTAGCTTCAACAACAATCTCTTCATCTGATTTATCTTTAAATTCAACAAAAAAATCATTACTATTATTATTATACCCCAACATCTCACCTCTTCAAGCCCTATTATTTGTTTAAATCGTATATCCTATTTATGTATATTATTAACTACGTCTCATAGCTTCTAGTTTTTTATAAACATCCTCATTAACATTATCGCCCAAAATATTTTTCTTATTTTCTTCTATCTCTTTTCTTCCTAATTTTATTTTATTTTCCGTTTTTAAAACTTCATTATAAAATTCAATGGAAGAAACTCTGACAGCGCCTCTTTGAAATATAATCTGTTGCTCAAGATAATCTGAAGTTACCACATATACTTCATATTTTCTTCCTATATTGTGAACTTCTCTCTCTATATAAGAATCTGCAGTTTCTCCATCTTTTGTGAATACTACGCTTATATTATTATTTATGTTTTCTTTTTTTTCAATACTTCTTGAAACTTTATAAGCATCAAAGACTATAATAATTTTGCACCCTTCAAAAACAGAATAGTTATGAAGAGTATCTATTAATTTATCTCTAGCTCCATCAAAAGTATAGTTTTTTTGCTTTTTAAGATTAGGCCAGCTATTTATTACGTTATACCCATCTACAAATATAATTTTCACATCTACCTCTTTAGCATTATTTTTTCAATAATCTTCCCTTTAGGATTTCATACATCATTATACCACCAGCTACTGAAGCATTTAAAGAGTTAATTTTTCCTACCATAGGAATTTTAACCAATTTATCACATTTTTTTAATGTTAACTTTGATATTCCTCTACCTTCACTACCTATTACAATAGCACATGGTCCACTAAAATCAACTTGATAACTATATTCTTCCCCTGCAATGTCAGCTCCATATATCCATAAGCCTTTAGCTTTTAACTCATCAATAGCAACATTTACATTTGTAACTTTAGCTATCTTCATATGTTCTATCGCTCCAACAGAACACTTATAAACTGTTGAAGTTATTCCTACATTTCTTCTTTTTGGAATTATTATTCCATGAGCACCACAAAGTTCAGCAGTTCTTATTATCGAACCAAGGTTATGAGGATCTTCTATTTCATCTAGTATTATTATAAAAGGATCTTCATTTTTAGCTTTAGCTTTAGCTAACATATCAGATACTTCTGAGTAAATAAATGGTGTTACTTGAGCTATAACTCCTTGATGGTTTAATCCACCACTCATTCCATCTAATTTTTTCCTATCAACTTCTTTTATTACTAATCCTTTTTCTTTAGCTATGTTTACTATTACTTTTATAGAACCTTCCATATTTCCATTAGCCATATATATACATTCTACTGTTCTATCACTTTTTAAAACTTCTATTACTGCATTTCTACCTATAATTAAATCTTCTCTTATCTCTCCTTCTTGAGCTACTTGAGCTACTTCTGGTTGATAAGCCTCTTTTCTATATTTGCCATTTGTGCTAGGTTTTTTATTATCTTTATTACTTTTTGAATATTGTGGTCTAGCCTTTGATGGATTTTCTGCATACTCTCTTTCCATTCTAGATCTCATTCTATATTCTCTAGTTCCTTTTGTCATTTATATCACTCCTAAATTTAAATTTTCTTTTATTTATTTTAATATTTCAATACATTTTTGTAAAATCAATGATATTCTTTCTTTGTTTCCTGTTAAATGTAAGTAACCAATTAACGCTTCAAAACCTGTTGCATTTCTATAGTCTAACACCTCTGCGTTCTTTGGTATAGTACCTGATTTTGCATTTCTACCTCTTTTATAAATATATAACTCATCTTCAGTAAGCATATGTTCTATATTTTGTATTATTGTAGATTGCGCTTTTGCTTTAACATAACTTATAGCTTTAACATGTATTTTATGAACTGATAATTCTCTATTATTTGCTAATATATAATTTCTTATATATAGTTCATAAACTGCATCTCCAACTAAAGCTAATTGCAATGGATTTAATTGTCTTGCTTCATTTTCACTAAATTCAATTTCTCTTAAGTCATCTAACACTGTAACCCCCCCTTTAATTAAAGGCTGCAATACTGCAGCCTTTTAGCATTAGTTTATTATTTTCCATCTAACCCCTTGAGGAGTATCTTCTAAAACTATGTTTCTTGCTTTTAAATCATCTCTAATTTTATCAGCTAAAGCAAAATCTCTATTTTTTCTAGCTTCTTGTCTTTTTCTGATTAATTCTTCTATTTCATCTTCAAGACTTGCTTTAGTTGATCCTTGTAATATTCCAAGTGGTTCTCCAAGTTCTCTAATTAAAGATAAAGCACCTTCACATAATTCTTTTGATGATTCTATAGAAACATTTAAATTAATATCTCTAATTAAATCAAATATTGCTGTTATTGCATCTGCTGTATTGAAGTCATCATCCATTTTCTCTATGAATTTTTGTCTATGAACATCTAAAGATTCTAAGTATTGTCTTTCCTTATCATCCATAGTTTCCTTACTGACTTCATCTATTAAATTTTCTAAATTTCCAATAGCATTATATAATCTGTCTACTGAAGATTTTGCTGATTCTAATAATTCAGTACTAAAGTTTATTTGAATTCTATAGTGACCTGATAGCATTAAGAATCTCACTACATCAGAATTGAAATCTTTTAATATTTCTCTTGCTGTAAAGAAATTATTTAACGACTTTGACATCTTTTGATTATTTATATTTAAGAAAGCTCCATGAATCCAGTAATGAGCAAATGTTTTTCCTGTTAAAGCTTCACTTTGTGCTATTTCATTATCATGATGTGGGAATAGTAGATCCATTCCACCTGCATGTATATCAATTGTATCACCTAATATTTTTTTAGCCATACAAGAGCATTCAATATGCCAACCAGGTCTTCCCATTCCCCATGGACTTTCCCAAGCAGGCTCTCCAGGTTTTTGTGATTTCCATAATGCAAAGTCCATTGAATCTTCTTTTCTTTCATCAACATTAATTCTAGCTCCAGCTTGAAGGTCATCTAAATTTTGTCCTAAAAGTTTTCCATAGGTTTCAAACTTCTTAGTTCTAAAATAAACGTCTCCTTCTACTTCATAAGCATAACCTTTTTCTATTAATCCACTAATAAACTTTATCATATCTTCTACATATTCAGTAGCTCTTGGATTAACTGTTGCTCTTTTTATATTTAATCCGTCAGCATCCTTATAATATTCATTAATGTATTTATCTCCAACATCTTTTACTGTAGTTCCATCTTCTAAGGCCTTTTTAATCATTTTATCATCAATGTCTGTAAAGTTTTGAACATAATCTACCTTGTAGCCTCTATATTCAAAATATCTTCTTATAGTATCAAATATTATAAAAGTTCTACCATTTCCTATATGAAAGTAGTTGTAAACAGTAGGTCCACAAACATACATCTTAACCTCACCTGGTGTTATAGGAATAAATTCTTCTTTTTTTCTAGTTAAACTATTATAGATTTTCACCAATATACCTCCTATCTAATAGATAAATTGTTTCTTGTAAATTCTTCTCTAACTTTATTTAAAACATCTTCTATTTTAACATTAACAACATCTGAAGTTCTTAATTTAAATTCAACTTCTCCATCGTTAACTTTCTTACCAACAGTAATTCTCATTGGAACTCCCATAAGGTCTGAGTCCTTAAACTTAACTCCAGCTCTTTCGTTTCTATCATCTAAAACAACCTTAGCTCCAGTAGCCTTTAGTTGCTCATATAATTCATTAGCAACCTTCATTTGATTTTCATCTTTAATGTTTACAGGTATAACATTAACTTGATATGGAGCTACTGCAAGTGGCCATATTATACCATTTTCATCATGGTTTTGTTCTATAATTGAAGCCATAGTTCTTGTAACTCCAATTCCATAACATCCCATTATAAATGGTTTTTCCTTACCATCTTCATCAATAAAGTTTGCATTCATAGCAGCTGAATATTTAGTTCCAAGTTTAAATATATGACCAACTTCTGTTCCTCTTGAAATTGTTACTACTCCACCACACTCTGGGCACTTTTCACCTTCAGTTATATTTCTATAGTCACCAACAACACCTTCAAAATCTCTTCCATAGTTTACATTTCCATAGTGATATCCAGTTTCATTAGCTCCTACTATGAAGTTATACATATTTGCAACTTCTTCATCTACTAATAATGTATCAACCTTAATATTTATAGGACCTGCAAATCCAACTTTTGCATTAGTTGCTTTAAAAACTTCTTCTGGAGTTGCCATATTTAAATTAATTATTCCACCTAAAGCATTTGAAAGCTTAACTTCGTTAACTTCCCTATCGCCTCTTACCATTACTGCTACTATTTTATCATCAGCATTAAATATTAAAGTTTTAGCAAACTTCTTTTCAGTTGTATTAAAGAACTTAACTAAATCTTCTATTGTCTTAGCATTTGGAGTTTCTATCTTCTCTAAAACTTTAAATTCTTGTTTTTCTTCTTTCTCTACTGTTGATGGTGCTTTTTCTATATTAGCTGCATAGTTACAATTAGTACAGAATACTACATCATCTTCTCCAACTTCTGATTTTACCATAAATTCTGCTGAACCTGAACCACCTATAGCTCCTGAATCTGCTGCAACAGGCTTTGCATCTATACCACATCTATTAAATATTTTTATATAAGCTTCTCTCATTTTTTCATAAGATAAATCTAATCCTGCTTGATCCTTATCAAAGCTATATGCATCTTTCATAACGAACTCTCTTGATCTCATAACACCAAATCTTGGTCTTCTTTCATCTCTATACTTAGTTTGTATTTGATAAAGATTAACTGGTAATTGTTTATATGATTTTATTTCATTTCTAGCTATATCTGTAAATACTTCTTCATGAGTTGGTCCAAGACAGAAGTCTCTATTATTTCTATCTTTTAGTCTGAACATTTCAGCTCCATAAACATCCCATCTACCTGATTCTTGCCAAAGTTCTGCTGGTAACATAGCTGATGCTAAGAATTCTTGAGCTCCTGCATTATTCATTTCTTCTCTTATTATATCTTCTATATTTTTTAAAGCTTTTAACCCAAATGGCATATAGTTATATATTCCTGAAGCCATTTTTCTAATCATTCCTGATCTAAGCATTAACTTATGACTATCTATTTCCGCTTCTGCTGGAACTTCTCTTAGTGTTGATATTAGCATATTAGACATTTTCATATTTTCTTCCTCCTAGTTACTATTATATTTATTTTCTTCTATTTTTCATTTTATATTATTCTTTATTTTATTTTTTATATTATACTTTTTCAAATTGATAAATGATTATATAATAACTTATACACTTGGTATAATTATTATAATTCCCTATAAAATAAAAAAGCTCACCCTAATATTGATTAGGGCGAACTTATATCGCGGTACCACCTAAATTTGATCTCTAAAATGATAACGGTATTAAACCGATAGTTTTTACCTATTACTCCAAAGCTGGTTCAAATCCTATTGAAAATTTCACAGCCTAGAATTTTCTCTCTGATAAGGCGGATTCTACTATTCTTCTTCTCTGTTTTGATTATATTTAATTTTAGCTTAGTTTATTATATATTCTTGCAAAATTTCTGTCAATATAAGATACCATTCACTCTACTAGCTTTTCAGCTAATATTAAATCTTCTGGAGTTGTTACCTTTATATTTGTGTACTCTCCTTCATATAAATAAACCTTATTATTGTACATTTCAATTACCATAGTATCATCAGTAACAGCAATTTTATCACTTTTAACTTTTTTATGACACTCTTTAATAATATCTAGTTTAAACACTTGAGGTGTTTGTATTGAAACTAAAGTATTTCTATTTGGAGTTTCTTTTGAAAAACCAAACTCATCCTTAACTTTAATAGTATCTTTTGGTGTAACTCCTGGCGCTGCTGCCCCATAAAGTCTTGCAAATTTTATTCCATCTTCTATTATTTTATTAGAAACGAAAGGCCTTGCTCCATCATGAATTAAAACAATATCTGAGTTCTCAATTTCATTCAATGCGTTATATACAGAATCTTGTCTTTCTTTTCCACCTTCAACTATTTTATCAACCTTTAATGAATACTTTTCCAAAATGTTTTTAGTGCAATACTCTATTTCATCCTTTGGTAATACCAAAACTATATTGTCAATTTCTTTACAATTAATAAATTTTGTTAAGGTGTAATATAAAATAGGTTTTCCTTTAAGCTCTATATATTGTTTACTTATTTTAGAACCCATTCTTTTACCTTTTCCTCCAGCTAATATTATTGCAGTTATCATTTTTCACACCTACTATTCTTTAGTTTTTGCAAATATCATTCTTCCTGCTGCAGTCTGTAGAACAGATGTTACAATAACAATTATCTGATCTCCCATATATTTTCTGCCATCTTCAACAACTATCATAGTTCCATCATCTAAATATCCAATACCTTGAGTTGCTTCTTTTCCATCTTTAACAACTATAACCTTCATTTCTTCTCCTGGAAGAACCACGGGTTTTATAGCATTTGCTAATTCATTTATATTTAGCACAGGTACACCTTGTACTCCCGCTACCTTGTTTAAGTTAAAGTCATTTGTTACAACTTTTCCTTTAAGCTTTTGAGCCAATTTTAACAACTTACTATCCACTTCTTGAATTTCTGGAAAATCGCCTTCCCAAATTTGAGTTTCTATGTCCAATTCTTTTTGAATTTTACTTAATATATCAAGACCTCTTCTTCCCCTATTTCTTTTAAGAGAATCTGCTGAATCTGATATATGTCTCAATTCGTCTAATACAAAACCAGGAATAACTAGAGGTCCTTCTACAAATCCAGTTTGACAAATATCAAATATTCTTCCATCAATTATAACTGATGTATCTAAAACTTTTGGTGTAGACCTTGTAATTCCTTTAGCCTTTTTTTCTTTTAATGAATTATTCTTTTTAACATTTAAGAAAAGAGTTAATATATCTTCTTTTTTTTCTATAAATATACTTGCAAATATTATTGCAAATATTAAATTTAATAAAGTGAATAGTATTGGTCCTAATATTTTTATACTATTTAAAGGTAGTCCTATTAAAGATGTTATTAATATTGATATTAATGCTCCAATACCACCATATAAAAGTTCCGCTGCTGTTAATTTTTGAATACTCTTTTCGATATATTCTATGAATTTTAAAACAGAGTCATATATACGTGGTGAAACAAAATAAAAAATAATTCCTAATAATAAAGTAATAAAAATACGTACTAATATAATTCCAAATAATTCAGATAAAAAAGATAAGTTGCTAATGGCTCCTATTAATGGTATTAATCCACTTAAAATATAACCACTTATTAGCCCTATACTAGTAAATATAACTCTTATAATCTTTTTTAACATATTGTCACCTCCCTATTTATTGTTTGAATTTATTTCAATTTGATACTAATTTAATATTAATTAATTGTAGTAAGTACAACTAATTATACCATATAAAGGTATAGCCAAAGTAAATAAATTTCTTAAAATCTTATTAAATTATTGTGTATAATAAGTTTCTTTATTTAATTTGATATTTATATATATGATTAAAGCAGGTTTATACCTGCCTTTAAATCATTTACTTTATTTGTAAATTTTATACATGTTTATATTTCATTTTTTAAATATATTTGTTCTTTTATTCTTTTTAGACCATTTTTTATAAGATTTGCTCTTGTTTCACCTATTCCATCAACTTTATCTAGTTGTAATGTATCAGCCTCTATCACATATTTTAATTTCTTAAAATGTTTTACTAAATTTTCTATTACCCCTGCTGGTATTCTTTGAAGCTTATATAAAATTCTATAACCCTTTGGAGATATTAAAGAATCTTCTAGAGACATTCCTCCATATCCCATTATTTTAGCAATAGTATCTAAGTCCGTTAACTCCTTAGAATTTAATTTTTGAAGTTCTTCATAAACTTCATTATAATTAAGATTTCCTTTATAATAATCTCTTATTAAAAGTATCCCATCTCTTTCAATAAACTTTATTGACTCGTAAAGTTGCATAGAAATAAGTCTACCTTCGTTTCCAAGTTCTACAATATATCTTTCTATTTCATCAACTATTCTCATTACCATTTCTGTTCTTTGAATAGCTGTGACAACATCAAAAATAGTAGTTAAATCTTGGAATTCTAATATATTTAAATTGTTTATTACTCTATCTAAAACATTAACATATTTATCTAAAGTTTGTATTGCTTGGTTTGCTCTAGCTAAAATTACACTACTTTCTTGAAGTACGTATTTTAAATCCCCTTTATAAATAGTTATTATGTTTCGTCTTTGAGATATTGCTATAACTATTTTATCAGTTTGCTTAGCAACTCTATTAGCTGTTCTATGTCTAGTACCTGTTTCATAAGTTGTTAAATTATGTTCTGGAACAAGTTGAGTATTAGCACAAATAATCTTCTTTAAGTCTTCACTTAAAACTATAGCTCCATCCATTTTAGCTAATTCATAAATATACGCTGGAGAATACTCTGAATTAATTGTAAATCCACCATCAACTATTTTCATTACTTCTTCTGTATCCCCGATTACTATAAGACCTCCTGTTTTAGCTCTTAGGATATTCTCAAGTCCTTCTCTTAAATCTGTTCCAGGGCTCATAATCTTTAAAATTTCTTTGATTTTTGCATCGTCTTTTATTCTCATATAATCACCCTATCTTTTTAGAATATCTTACTTATTGCTTCTTTTAAATTGTTAACTCCTATTATTTTAATAGAGCTACCTTTAATTTTATCCCTATTTCTCTCAGGAACCATAGCATGTTTAAATCCCATTTTTTCTGCTTCTTTTATTAATCTTTCGCAAAAAGCAACAGGTCTTATTTCTCCTGTAAGTCCAACTTCACCAACAATTAATATTCTTTCTAATTTAAATCCTGTATTTTTAACGCTTGATAATAGAGATAACGCTAACCCTAAATCTCCCGTTGTTCCATCTAAACTAAGACCACCAACTACATTTGCGTAAACATCATATTTAAAAAATGGAACTTTTAATTTTTTCTCCAAAACTGCGAGAATAAGTCTTAACCTTTGATTATCTATCCCTACAGCAGTCCTACTTGGTATATGCATGTTAGTTTCGCTAACTAAAGCTTGCATTTCTACTAAAATCGGTCTTGTACCTTCCATTATTCCAATAACTGATGAACCTTCTTGATTGAAGGTTGTATCTTCTAAGAAAATTCTTGATGGATCATAAATTTCTTTAAGCCCCTCTTCTCTCATTTCAAAAACTCCAATTTCACTTGTAGTTCCAAATCTATTTTTCATAGTTCTTAAAATTCTAAATTCTTCTGTTCTTTCCCCTTCAAAATATAGAACTGTATCTACCATATGTTCAAGAACTCTTGGGCCTGCAAGCTCTCCTTGTTTAGTTACATGAGCTACTAAAAATAACGGTATATTCTTACCTTTACCTATTCTCATTATGTTATTTGAGCATTCTCTAACCTGTGATACGCTCCCTGGAGCTGATGCTATGTTCTCTTTATAAACTGTTTGAATAGAATCTATTATTACAAAAACCGGATTTATTTCATCTATGTAAGCTTCAATTAAATCTAAATTAGTTTCCGATAAGATAAATAAATTATTTGAATTTGCTCCTAACCTATCTCCCCTTATCTTAATTTGTTCTTCTGATTCTTCTCCTGAAACATACAATACTTTACCATGATTTTTAGCTATATTATCTGCTGTTTGTAATAATAAAGTTGACTTACCTATCCCAGGATCCCCTGATATTAAAGTTAATGAACCTCTTACTAATCCACCACCTAAAACTCTATTTAATTCTTTTAACCCTGTATCGTAACGTTTCTTTTCTCCTGATTGTATATCTCTTATATTTCTTGGCATATTGTCTAAAACTTTTATAGTTGCTTTGGCGGATACTTTTGTGTCTTTTTGCAATTCTTTAACTTCTTCAACTAAAGAATTCCATTTATTACAATCCGGGCATTTCCCAAGCCACTTTGGAGATTCATATCCACACTCTTGACAAACAAAAACTGACTTTATTTTAGGCATATACGTCTCCCTACCTATCTATTTTTAAATTTGTTTATATCCATAAATTATAATCTTTTAAATCTATATTAAGATAAGAGTTAATATTATCATTATAATAGATTTAGAATAAACCTACTGTTAATAAATAAGGCTTAATAATAAACTCATAATTTATTTAGATTTATATTTTAGTATTTATTATACCCTCTATTAAAGTTAATTTAACACTAATAATAAATATATCATAAGAATTTATTAAATTCCATTTTTTATAAAAATATATTGATACTTTTATAAATAAATTATAATCTTTTTGTAGAATCTTTGTATTTGAGTTTATTCCAGAATTTTAATATATAATTTTTTATAACTAAAAAAAGATGAACCTTATTTAGCTCACCTTAATTATATTTATATACTTAAAAATCCACTAAATTTTTATAATAATTTAGCCGCTGCTTCATCAAGTACAACTGTAACATTTCTATGCATTTGTAACATTGATACTGGCATCATAGTAGAAATATTCCCTTTTATCATTCCTCTGACAGCCTCAGCCTTATCTTCTCCACTAGCTATTACCAATATCTTTTTTGCTTGCATTATTCCACCTAATCCCATTGTAAAAGCTTTAGTTGGTACATCATCAACAGAATTGAAGAATCTTGCATTATCTCTTATAGTTTCTTCTGTTAAATTTGTTAAATGAGTACCAAAAACTAATTCATTATCAGGTTCATTAAATGCTATATGTCCATTACTTCCAACCCCTAATAATTGAAAATCAATTCCACCAATTTCTTCTATTTTAGAATCATATCTCTTTTCTTCTTCTTCAAAATCTTTTGCAAGTCCATTTGGAATACTTGTATTATTTTTATCTATATTTATATGATTAAATAGTTTTTCATTCATAAAATATCTATAACTTTGATGATGTTCTCCTGATAATCCTACATATTCATCTAAATTAATAGTTTTAATTTCTGAAAAATCTACTTTACCCTCTTTATTCATTTTAATAATTTCTTCATACATACCAATTGGTGATCCACCTGTTGCCAATCCTAAAACCGATTCTTTATTACTATTTATTTGCTCAGCCATAATTTCAGCTGCTTTTTTACTTAATTCTTCATAGTTTTTTGTTATTATTACCTTCACCTAATTCTCCCCTCTCGTCTAGATATATTAACTTGTAGTAAAAACTTATCTGATCTATATATCGCTTCTTCAATAAATATCATTTTATCACTACGATCATAAGTCTTACTAATAATCTTTAATAAAGGAATCTCATTCTCTACCCCAAATATATTTTTTAATTCTTCATTCATTATTATAGAAGCTATTGAGGATTTAGAATAATCTACTATGTAACCTCTTTCTTCTAGTATTTTAAATAAAGATCCATTTAACATTTTTATATCAATATCTCCACAATATTCAGTCGGAATATAAACCGTTTCTAAGGCTATACATTTGTTATCAACTATTCTTTTCCTTTTAATTTTATATAATTCCTCTTTTTTTAAAATAATTCCATATTCTTCTGGAGAATTTATCAATTCAAACTCTACAACTTCTGACTTTAAATCTTTTCCTGTTTTTTTTATTATTTCAGTAAAACTCATCATATCCTGCTGCTTTATAGGCTCCTCACATACAAATGTACCTTTTCCTTTAATTCTTAAAAGAAGTCCTTCCTGTACAAGTTCTCCTATAGCTTGTCTTATTGTCATTCTACTTACTTTATATATATCACATAGCTCTCTTTCGCTAGCTATACATTCCCCAGGTTTCCATACCCCTTCTGATATCTTTAAAGCTATTTCATTTTTTAATTGAAAATAAACGGGTATTGGACTATTTTTATCTATCATTGTTAATCCTCCTAAAATTATTATATTGAAAATAGTTATAGATGTCTATACCAGTTGATCGTTTTTGTTAAACTCTAATAAAAAAGTGTTTAATTACCATGTGTTCACCTTAAAACTACAGAGCGTAATTATTATAATCCTATCTCGTGGATAACTTATATTATTTCTTAAAGAATATTTTTTTTTTTTTTGCTAAAACTATTGAGGTAATCTAATAAAGGAGTTGATTTTA
>X276_Barnacle_Goose__coassemble_479_pt1 | contig 13010 bp, 12 predicted proteins | sample X276_Barnacle_Goose__metabat2_high_PE_012 | metagenome-assembled genome bin X276_Barnacle_Goose
GTTAAATATCCATCAGGAATTGATAAGGCAAAAGTCTTTTCCTTTAACCCCTCAAATAAATCTTCTTTTAGGTAAATATCTTCAATGACAACAGATAAGTCTCTTTTATCTTCACGAACTTTATTAATAGCTAAAGAAAAATCTTTATTCAGAGAATCCATGGAAGTTTTAAAATCTTCTAATTTTATAATGAACTCTCTATTTTGTTTTGATGAAAAAATAGTATCTCTATTAGTTTTTATTAAATTATTTAAATAATCATAATAAGAATTTAAGAATATAATACTTTTATTAGAAAATTTTATTTCTTTATTGTTGTTAGAAGAAGCCTTTTCATAACTTAAATTACAGTTTTCTACCAGGCTATAAAAATAATCAAGGTTTTCATTACTTATAATATCTTTCGGAGAAGACAAAGAGTTAGATAGATAATTATAAAGTAAAATAGTATCTTCAATAGAAATATCTAAGTATTTTTTTATATTAGGATTTTTTAGTGAAGAATCATCAATAGTAATTAATTCAGCTTTTAAAGTATTTAATTCTAAAAGTCCTTTTGTTATTAAAGAAGAAGCCTTTTCTATATCAATAGAATTATTATTAATAGAAGAATATAAACTATCATTTATAGAGTTTATATGTGAAAAAGTAGAATTTAAAGTTTTTTTATTGGTAGAGCTAGCTCCATAAAAATATTTTAGTCCTCCTAAGAATAATATAAAAATAAATATATACAATATAAACATATATGAATTTTTTGGAATTTTGTTTAATAATTTATTCATTACTATCACCTCATTTAATCTCTTTACAAAATTTATATTATAGTAAAGTCAAAATTATTATAAAATTTAAAAAAATAATAAAGGTATATACTAAGATAATTGGATTTGGTGTATAATTAAAATAAGAGAAACTTAGGGGGTGCCCTTTTTGCAGGATATCAGTTTGTTCGTTACAAATACAATAAAAAACATATCTATAACTTCAGTTTTAGATATTATAGTAGTTGCTTATATATTTTATAAAGGGTATATGATAATAAAAGAAACTAGAGCAGAACAATTACTTAAAGGTATAATGCTTATGGTAGCGTTAATACCAATAAGTTATTTATTAAATTTAGAAGTTCTTAACTTCATACTTAATAAAACTTTGACGATAGGATTATTATCTGTTGTTATAATTTTTCAACCGGAAATTAGAAAGGTATTAGAGCATATAGGTAGAACCGCTTTTGATGAAGTAAATAGTATAGAAAATGAAGAAGATAGAAACGTAATAGTTAACGAAATAGTTAATGCTATAGAGAGTTTAGCAGAAGCTAAAACGGGAGCTTTACTTGTTATAGAACAGTCAACAAGACTTGGAGAAGTATTAAGTTCGGGTACAATTATTGATGCAAAGATAACAGCTAATCTTTTAGAAAATATTTTTGTAGTAAATACTCCGCTTCATGATGGAGCAACGATTATAAGAAAAGATAGAATCTTAGCTTCTGGATGTGTACTTCCATTAACAAATAATAATAATATAAATAAAAAGCTAGGAACAAGACATAGAGCTGCATTAGGGCTTTCTGAACTTTCAGATGCGGTAATAATAGTGGTATCAGAAGAAACAGGAATAATATCAATAGCTATAAATGGGAAATTAACAAGAAATTATGATAAAAAGAAATTAAGAGCAGTATTAGTAAATATATTAAAGGAAAAAGAAAAGAAAAATGTTAAAACAGCTGGAGAGAAGGTGAAGTCTTGGATAAAAGTAAAAAAGACAAAGCTATAATCATTGCTATATGTACTTTATTATCCATAGGTTTATGGATTTATGTTACTAATGTGGAAAACAAAATAAGGACTACAGAAATAAGTAAGATTCCAGTTGAATTAATAAATATTGATGATTTGAAAACTTCAAAATTAGCTTTAGCACCAAATCAAGATTTAAGCGTTACACTAAAAATTGAAGGAAATACTGGTGATATAAATAAAATCAAAAAAAGCGATTTTAAGGTTCAGGTAGATTTATCCGAGTATGTATGGAAAAAAGGAGATAATAAAGTTCCAGTTTCTATAGTAGATTACCCTATTACAGTAAATGTAAAAAATACAAATACTCTTACTGTATTAATAAAAATAGAAGATTTTACTGAAAAAACTATGAAAGTGGAATCTAATATAAGTGTCACACCAGAAATAGGTTACTATGCTTCAGAAGCTATAATAAATCCTGGTGAGATTGAAATTAGCGGAGCAGAATCTGCTATAAATAAAGTTGAAAAACTAGTAGTTCAAGATACTAAAATAAATGTTAGTGAAGATATTATAGGAGACTATAAAATAAAGGCCTTAGATAAAGATAATAAAGAGGTACAAGACGTAAGTTTATCTACAGATACAGTAAAGGTAGAAGTTAAAGTAAGTAAAGGGAAATCAGTTAAGATAAACATTCCACTTTCAGGATCTTTACCAGAAGGTCTTAAGTTAAAAGGGTTAGAATCAAATAAAGAATATATTGAAATTCTAGGTGATAAGGTGAATATTGATGGAATATCAGAAATTTCTACCGAAACTATAGATTTAAGTTCAATAACAGAAAGTAAAGAATTTAATTTAAAAGTTATTACTCCAGAAGGTATTGAAATAGCCCAAGGAGAAGAATATGTAAAAGTTAAAGTTAATGTTCTTAAGTATTCTAATAAAGAATTTATTATACCTTATACAATAAAGGGTGCATCACAAGACGTTAAAATAACAACAGATAAAGAAAAAATAAAAGTGATAATTAGTGGATATGAAAGTGATCTTCAAAAATTAAATGAAGAAAATGTAAAGGCCTATATTGATTTAACTGGATATATAAAAGAAGAAACATTTAATAAGGCACCTAATATAGAACTTGAAGGGGTAACAGGAGCGTATGATGTTACTTCAGTAGAGAGTATTACAATTACAGTAAGCATAGAAGTGCCAACCCAAGGTACCGTAGAAGGTACTGTAGAAGGTACTGTAGAAGAGGAAAGTAGCGAGGAATAAAGATTAAATATATAAAAGGAATACATGGTGAAAACTATGTATTCCTTAATGTATAGGAAGTATAAAAATAAAACTATTGAAAGTGTGTTAACTTTTCTTTTAAGGTAGATATAAATTGAAAATAATATATACTAATTAGAGAAAGACATAAATAAAACAATTAAACTACGAGATAAAAGAAGGAGAAATATTATGGGAATTAGAATAAACAACATAGTTTTAAGAATAGATGAAGATAAGAGTTTATTAATTAAAAAAGCAGCAAAAAAACTTAAAGTTGATGAAAAAGAAATAAAAAATTTTAGAATATTAAAAGAAAGTTTAGATGCAAGAAAGAAAAATGATATTAAATTTGTTTATTGTTTAGAACTTGAGCACAAAGATGAAGAAAAGATAGTAAATAGATTAAAGGATAAAGATATTAAACTTGAAGTGGCATCTTATAATGCGGAAGTAGTCTTTGGAGATAAGGAACTTAAAAGTAGACCTGTAGTTGTAGGGTTTGGACCAGCAGGAATATTCTCAGCATTAATGTTAGCACAAAAAGGTTATAAACCGATTGTTATAGAACGTGGAGAAGAAGTGGACAAAAGAACAGAGACTGTTAATAAGTTCTGGGAAACAGGAGAATTAAATAAAGAGTCAAATGTTCAATTTGGAGAAGGTGGAGCTGGAACTTTTTCAGATGGAAAGCTTACAACAAGAATTAAAGATAATAGATGTGATTATGTTTTAAGAGAACTTGTAAAAGCAGGAGCCCCAGAAGAAATTACATATTTAGCAAAGCCTCATGTAGGAACAGACCTTTTAAAAAATGTAGTAAAAAATATAAGGGAAGAAATAAAAAGACTTGGAGGAGATGTATTATTTTCTCATAAACTTGAAAATATAATAACTGAAGATGGAAGAGTTAAGGCTATTGTTGTTAATGGAAAAGAGATGCCTTGTGAAAATCTAGTTTTAGCTATAGGTCATAGTTCGAGAGATACTTATGAAATGTTACATAATATAAATATGTCTATGGAACCTAAACCTTTTGCTATAGGAGTTAGAATAGAGCATCCACAAGAAACTATAAATAAAAGTCAATACGGAGAAAACTATGGTAACCCAAATTTAAGAGCAGCAGAATATAGACTTACTTATCAAAGTGAAAAGTTAAAGAGAGCTGTATATTCTTTCTGTATGTGTCCAGGTGGGGTAGTAGTTTCAGCAGCTTCAGAAGAAAATAGATTAGTATCTAATGGAATGAGTTATCATGCAAGAGATTTAGAAAATGCAAATTCAGCCTTAGTTGTAACAGTTGGACCTGATGATTTTGAAGGTGATTCACCACTAAAAGCTATGGAATTCCAAAGACATTATGAAGAATTAGCTTATAAGTTAGGTGGAGGAAATTATAAAGCACCAATTCAATTAGTTGGAGACTTTATGGAAGATAAAGTGAGTACAGAGCTTGGTAGTGTTAAACCAAGTTACACTGGTGGATATGTTTTCGAAGATTTAAGAAAATGCTTACCTAGTTATGTAGTTGAAGCACTAAAAGAAGCAATTCCTGATTTTGATAGAAAAATAAAAGGCTATGGAAATAAGGATGCAGTACTTACAGGAATAGAAACAAGAACTTCAGCACCTGTTAGACTTCATAGAGATGAAAAATTACAAAGTACTTCAATCAAAGGAGTATATCCAGCAGGAGAAGGAGCTGGTTTTGCTGGTGGTATAATATCAGCAGCAGTAGATGGAATTAAAATTGCAGAAAAAATAATGGAAGAATATAAACCTATTTAAAAATTATAATGGAGTCAGATCTTTGAAGAGGTCTGACTCCTATTTTAAATTTATTATGGTTTTAAAATAATGTTATAAGGTTTATTCTTGCAGCTCTAAAAGATAATATACTCAAAATTATAAATATGTTTAACAAAATAAAAATATGGTAAAATATAGATATAGAGTTTTGGAAGGGTATAGTAATATAAATAATCTATTAGTAATTTGAGAGGGAGATTTATAGAGAAGCTTAAATTAAGGTTTTTATAAAGCTTTATCAAACTTTTATTAAATTAATGATTATAAAATTTTAGGATGGAGTGCATAAAATGAAAACATCTATTAATATAAAAAATACTATGACTATGATATCAGAAATGAGGAATGACACAATCTTTCAAATTTTAGAATATGATGATTTAGAAGGTTCCTCTGATATTAACTTATCTATTCAAATAGATTTTATGAAAAGATCAAAGGTTAAATTAAGACAAGCTAGACTAATCTTAGATGATAGTGCTGTTAGAATTGAAAGTGGAAAGTTAAGCTATATGAAGGGGAATATAGAGATAGATACAAGGGCAGATGGATTAATTGGTCTTGGTAAAAAAATATTTGCTTCAAAGATTACTGGAGAATCTACCTTTAAGCCTATTTTAAAAGGGACAGGAGAGGTTTTTTTAGAACCAACCTTCGGATATTTTACATTAATTGAATTAGAAGATGAAGAGATTATAGTTGATGATAAAATGTTTTATGCTTGTGAAGATACAGTAAATGTTAAAGTATTTACTCAAAAAAATCCTTCAGCTATTTTATTTGGAGAGGAAGGAATTTTTCAAACTAAATTAAGTGGAAGTGGAATAGTAATTTTAGAAATACCTATTCCTGAAAAAGAAATTTTAAGATGCAAAATGTACAAAGATACCTTGAAAATAGATGGAGAACTTGCAATATTAAGAAGTGGAAATATAGAATATACTGTTGAAAAATCAGGAACTAATTTACTTGGAACTGCTATAAATGGAGAAGGGCTTTTAAATGTTTATAGAGGAACTGGTGAAGTATGGATAGCTCCAACAAAGGATGTTTATGATAATTTAAAAGAAAAAGGTATTAGAGATTTATTTACAAATGAAAATAATTAATTAAACTTAATGCATATTAATATTAAAAAGTTGTAAATAAAATAAAACATAGATATAATTTACTATGTTAAATTATTCAAAAGAAAATCGAGGTGATATGAGTGGGGAAAGAAGAAAGTAAACTAAATAATTCAGAATTAGATTTATTTTTTGAAGCAGTATTAAAGCTAGAAAACATAGATGAATGTTATAACTTCTTTGAAGATATTGCGACAATAAACGAATTAAAAGCCTTATCACAAAGATTGCATGTAGCTAAAATGCTTAAAGAGAAAAAAATATATACTGAAATAGTAGAAAAAACAGGTGCAAGTACTGCAACAATAAGCAGAGTTAATAAATGTTTAAATTATGGAACTAGTGGATATAACACAATATTAGATAGGTTGTACAACGAATAATAGACAAAGTTGTATTATTAGGAAGAAAAATATATACTAGTAATATTGGGAAAAATAAGTTTGAAATAGATTAAATTATAAAAATGTTTTAATTAGATAAAAATACTTGGAGTACTAGTTTTGTAAATTATGATTTATAGAATAATATATAAATAAAGTGAGGTAAAATTATGGAGAGAATGTTTGGAACAGATGGAGTTAGAGGAATAGCAAATACTGAATTGAATTCTGAGTTAGCTTATGGTTTAGGTAGAGCAGGAGCTTATGTATTAACAGAAGGAACTCACAAGCCTAAAATATTAGTTGGAAAAGATACTAGAATATCAGGAGATATGCTTGAAGCTGCTTTAGTTTCAGGAATATTATCAGTAGGAGCAGAAGCTATTATACTTGGGGTAGTACCAACTCCAGCAGTTGCACATTTAATAAGAGAATATAATGCAGATGCAGGAATAATGATTTCAGCATCACATAATCCAGTTGAATATAACGGAATTAAGTTTTTTGATAATAAAGGATATAAACTTAAAGATGAATTAGAAGATGAAATACAAAGAGTAATTGAAAATGGATTTGAAGGAGTTCCAAGTCCAACAGGAATAGCTCTTGGAAGATCATACGAAGAGCTTAATGCTTTAGATGATTATACAAACTATGCAATATCAACAATAGATGGTGATTTTAAAGGATTAAAAGTTGCTTTAGATTGTGCAAATGGTGCAGCTTATAAATCAGCAGTTAAAGCCTTTGAAAAATTAGGTGCAGAAGTTCATGTTATAAACAATAATCCAGATGGAACAAACATAAATGCAAATTGTGGATCAACTCATCCAGAAGGTTTAGAAAAATATGTTGTTGAAAATAAATGTGATTTAGGGTTTGCCTTTGATGGTGATGCAGATAGATGTTTAGCAGTTGATGAAAAAGGAAAATTAGTAAATGGTGATTTTATCTTAATGCTATGTGCAAAACATCTTAAAGATGAAGGAAAACTAAAAGATGATACATTAGTAGTTACAGTAATGAGTAATTTAGGTTTAGATATCGCTTGCAAAAGAGAAAATATAAATACAATTAAAACAAAAGTTGGAGACAGATATGTTTTAGAAGAGATGGTTGAGAATGGTTATGTACTTGGTGGAGAACAATCAGGACATGTAATATTCTTAGATCATAATACAACAGGAGATGGATTAGTTACAGCTCTTCAAGTTGCTGCAATAAAGAAAAAGAGTGGAAAAACTTTAAGTGAATTAGCTGGAATAATGAAGGAGCTTCCACAAGTTTTAGTTAATGCAACAGTTCCAAATGATAAGAAAAACATCTACTTAGAAGATGCTGAAATTATTAAAGCTATAAAAGATATTGAAGATTCACTACATGGCGTTGGAAGAGTATTAATAAGACCTTCAGGAACAGAACCACTAGTTAGAGTAATGCTTGAAGGGGAAAATCAAGAAGAAATAGATAAAATGGCTAATGATTTAGCTAACTTAATATTAGAAAAAGTTAACGCATAATATAATTAATAAGCTATTATACAAATTATTTGTATAATAGCTTATTTGTTTTTAATTTTTATTTGAGAAATGTGCATATAAAATACTTGATATTTTTGGTAAAAAGAACTAGACTATTTACTAAGAGAAATATAATTTTAAAATCAAGTGTATCTCTTGTTTAATATTATTTGAAACTTATACCCTAAATAGATATCTAACTAGGAAAGAGCCATATTATTTACAACTATATATAATAGATGTAGTACATTGATTATATATTAGATGAATTTATATATAGATAATTATCTATATATAAATGAGAATTCAATATTATCTTGAAAAAACACTCAATATAAAAGGGAAAATTATGAATAAAAGATTTAGAAAATTAATAGACTTTATAAATTTAAAAAAAAATGAATATATAAAAGATGAAAATATAAATAATGATAGAGTAATAGGAAGTGAAACTATGACAAAGAAGATGCCAGTACTATTTTTAGGACATGGAAGTCCTATGAATGTAGTTTTAGATAATGATTATACAAGAGATTTAATTGAACTTGGAAAGACTTTAGAAAAACCAAAAGCTATATTAGTTTTATCAGCTCACTGGAAAACTAGAGGTGGATATATAAACTATGCAGATAAGCCAAAACAAATATATGATTTTTCTGGATTCCCAGAAGAATTATATAATATAAAGTATGAGCCTAATGGTGGATTAGAATATGCTGAAAAAGTATATAGAATTTTAGAAGAGGATGGATATAAGTTAACGGAAGAATGGGGATTAGACCATGGGGCTTGGGGAGTATTAAAATTCTTGTTCCCTAATGCAGATATACCAACATTTCAAGTAAGTTTAAATGCTAATTTATCAGAAGCAGAACATTATAAAATAGGTAGAAAACTTGCTAAATTAAGAGAAGAAGGAATATTAATAATAGGAAGTGGTAACATAGTACACAACTTTCAATATTTCGATTATGAAATGTATGGAGAAGGTTCAAAAGAAGCAAAGGAATTCGATAACTATATAAAAGAAGCTTTATTAAACAATGATTCAGAGAAGATAGTAAACTATAAAAAATTAGGAAGCCTTGCAAACTTTGCAGCTCCATCAGATGAACATTATCTTCCAATGATATATATTTCAGCTCTTCAAGAAGAGGATGATAAAGTAGAATTTATTCATGAAAGTATTCAAAATAGAACTATGTCTATGAGATCTGTGAAAATAGGATAATAGTAATAAAAAATATATATAATGGATTTAATAATAAAAAATAATTTTGGATATGATATAATTATCAATAAATAAGGATTTAATAGTCTGATAGACTATATAAAAAAAGGAGAATGAAACTATGTTTTTAAATGAACTTAATAAAGAACTAGGTGCAGCTTATATAAAATTACTTTTAGAATTTGCTTTAGTTGATAATAAAATAGAGAAACTAGAAAAAGAACTTATAGAAAAATCATTAAAAGAGATGAATATGAATAATGACGATATTAAAGAACAAAGTCATGAAGAGATAATAAATCTTATAAAAAATGCAGGAGAAAGAGTAACTAATATAATTTTCTTTGAATTAACAAGAGTAGCATTAGCTGATACAGAATATGAAATGTCAGAGGTAAGGTTTTTAGATGATTTAGCTGAAGAACTTAATATTTCAAGAGTTAAAAGGTTCCAAATGGCAGATTATTTCTATAATCACTCAGAATATGATGAAGAAACAGAAGAAAAAAAGGAAGCAGCAAGGTTAGAAGCACAAGTTTTCCTAAATTAATTATAAAAGTGGAGTGATTTAATTGAATATAAGTATTTTTCTAAAGTTGGTTGAAATCCAAACAAAAGCAGCCAGCGTAATACCATTTTTACTTGGGTCTGTTTATGCTTATTATAAATATGAAAATTTTAGTTTTGAAAATGCAATCATAATGTTTTTATCAATGTTAATATTTGATATGACAACAACCGCTATAAATAACTATATAGATTATAGTAAGGCAGTTAAAAAAGAAGGCTATGGATATGAAACTCATAATGCTATAACTAGGTATAATTTAAATCCTAAAAGAGTTAGAATTTTAATATATACAATGCTAACAATAGCTATGATTTTAGGTTTAGTATTAGTTAAAAATACTAATATAGTAGTTTTAATTTTAGGAGTTATAGCCTTTACAATTGGAATTTTATATTCATTTGGACCAATACCAATATCAAGAACACCTTTTGGCGAAGTATTTTCAGGCCTAGCTATGGGATTCTTATTAACATTTATAACAATATATATTCATATATATGATGTTGGTATAGTAAACTTAAATTTTTCAAATTTAAATAATATTGTAATAAATATTAATTTAAAAGAATTAATAAATATGTTTATAGTATGTATCCCTGCAATAACAGGAATATCAAATATAATGTTAGCTAATAATATATGTGATATAGATGAAGATATAGAAAATAAAAGATATACTCTTCCAATTTATATTGGAAAAGAAAAGGCTCTTAAATTATTTAGATGGTTATATTACATTGGATATATTGCAATAGTAGTAGGAGTTTTAATAAAAACTTTACCTATAATTTCTTTAGTAACTTTATTAGTTTTAAAACCATTAAATAAAAATCTTAGTAAGTTTGATAAAATTCAAACTAAAAAAGATACTTTTGGACTAGCGGTACAAAACTTTGCAATGACTAATGTAGTATTATCAATAACTATATTACTAGCAATAGTGTTACAAAAAATATTTTAAATTAAATTTTTGCTAATACAAATCTTGTACTAGCTATTACTATAGTAGGTGAAATAATAATATAATGAATTACGTTTATATCTTAAGATGTTCAGATGAAAGTCTATATACAGGGTGGACAAACTCCTTAGAAAAACGAATAAAAGCTCATAACAATGGAAAAGGAGCAAAGTACACAAAAGCAAGACTTCCAGTAGAACTAGTTTACTTTGAAGAATACGAAGATAAAATAGAAGCAATGAGAAGAGAATATGAAATTAAACAATTAACAAGAGTGAAAAAATTAAAGTTAATAGAGGAACAGAATAAGTAGATTGATGAAGTATGTCCGATAAGTTTTGGGCATACTTTTTATTTTAAATTAAAATGTCTTTATAGGGTTAATTAAGTTTTTAATATTTACTTATTGTCAAAGTATAATGATTATAAGTAGTTAAATATAAATAAATATATAAATTTTTCAATATATCTTGATTTCAAGATATATCTGTGGTAATATTATCTTGAGTTCAAGATAATATTAAATTCTAAAGGTGGATCATATGAGAGATATAAATTTAAATTTAGTAATAGCGATGGCAAGGACATATGATGGACTTTTTTCAAAGATTGAAAAAAATGTTCAACAAAATGGATTAAATATAAGTGAATTTGGAGTTCTAGAAATGTTATATCATAAGGGAGATCAATCAGTTCAAAAAATTGCTGAAAAGATTTTAGTAACAAGTGGAACAATAACTTATGTAATAAATAAATTAGAAAAGAAAAATCTAGTTATAAGAAGAAAATGTGAAAAAGATAAAAGAGTATTTTATGTATCACTTACAGATGAAGGTAATAAACTTATAGCAGAGGTTTTTAAAAATCATAAAGAATTTTTAGATGAATTACTAAAGGATATGGATGAAAGCAGTAAAAAAGATTTGCTAAGTAATCTAATTAAAATGAGAAATATATTAAAATAAGTAAAATAAAGTCTTGTGTATCATATACAAGAGATATAATGAGGAGAAATTATTATGAATATGAATAAAAGTTTTTATAACGCAGTAGAGGAAAGAAGAAGTATATATGCAATAGGTAAGGATGTAAAATTATCAGAAAATGAAATAGAAAAAATTATAGAACATGCAGTTTTACATGCACCCACATCTTTTAACTCACAAACAGGTAGAGTTTTAGTGTTATTTGGAGAATCTAACGATAAACTATGGAATATTACTATGGAAGCTTTAAGAAAAATAGTACCAGCAGATAGTTTTTCATCAACAGAAGAGAAGATAAATTCTTTCAAAAATGGATATGGAACAGTTGTATATTTTGAAGATCAGGATACAGTTAAATCATTACAAGAGAAATTTGCATTATATAAAGATAACTTCCCAGTTTGGTCAGAACAAGGAACAGGAATACTACAATATATAATTTGGACATCACTTTCAATAGAAGGAATTGGTGCATCTCTTCAACATTATAATGAAGTTATAGAAGAAGATTTTAGAAAAGAATTTAATATTCCAGCATCATGGAAGATGACAGGTCAAATGCCTTTTGGTAGTATAGAAGCACCAGCTGGAGATAAAGAATTTATGGATCTTAAAGATAGATTAAGAGTACAAAGATAGATAAAGTATAGTACACAGATAATAAAAGGGGGAGAGGTTATGCTTAAAAAATTAGAGAGTAGAAATATGGGCAGAAGTAATTTAGGATGGTTAAATAGTACTTTCCATTTTTCCTTTGCTGAATACTTTAATATAGATAATATGAATTTTGGAGCTTTAAGAGTTATAAATGATGACTTAATAGAAGCACATACAGGGTTTGATACACATCCTCATAGAGATATGGAAATAGTAAGTTATGTAGTTAATGGAGAATTAACTCATGCAGATAGTATGAGAAACAAAGGAACAATTCATAGAGGTGAAGTGCAGTACATGAGTGCTGGTACAGGAGTTTATCATAGTGAACACAACTTAGGTAATGAAAGATTAAGATTACTTCAAATATGGGTAATTCCAGATAAAAAGAACTACGAACCAGCTTATGGAGACTACAGATTTAAATGGGAAGATAGAGTAAATAAATGGCTTAATATAGTTTCAAGCAAAGAAGGAAATGCAGCGATTAAAATAAATCAAGATGCAAACTTCTATGTAACAGAACTAGAAGAAGGCAAGGAATTAGATTTTACTGTAGAAAGTGGAAGACAAGGATACCTTGTGCAAATTGAAGGTGAATCAGATATAAATGGAATAAACCTTGAAGCTAAGGATGCACTAGAAATTTACGAAGAAGATATTAAAATAAAAGCTAAAACAAAATCTCATATATTAATAATTGAATTAAAGAAATCTGTAGAAT
>X276_Barnacle_Goose__coassemble_482_pt1 | contig 12808 bp, 11 predicted proteins | sample X276_Barnacle_Goose__metabat2_high_PE_012 | metagenome-assembled genome bin X276_Barnacle_Goose
AAACAGATTTCAGAAATTATATCTTGTGTAGAAGATGAGTTTTATTCTATTGAATATAGAATATTAGATAAAAGAGAAAAGATTGTATGGTTTCAAGTTAAAGCTAAAAAAACTTCGGAAAAAAATGGAGATATTTTTGTATATGGTTCAATATCAGATATTACCGAAAGAAAAGAAAAAGAAATTGAAAATAATTATTTAAGTTATAATGATGAAATAACATCTATTCCAAATAGAAGGTATTTCATTAAAGAAGTAACAGAACATATTAATAATAATTATAAAGAAAAAATGGCAATAATATTTATTGATTTAGATAATTTCAAATATATAAATGATACTTATGGTCATGATATAGGAGATAAACTTTTAATTGAATTTACTAAATTAATAAATGGAATAAACATAGAAGATTCTTTTTTATCAAGATATGGTGGAGATGAATTTGTTATAGTTAAGTATAATTTACAAGAAAAAGATCAAATAAAAGTAATATTAGATAAGATTATTAAAAAATTAAGCAAACCAATTCTTTTAGAAGATAAAGAAGTATTCTGTACTTTAAGTATTGGAGTAAGTATTTATCCCTTAGATGGAAAGAATATAGAGGTTTTAATAAAAAGAGCAGATATGGCAATGTACTTAGCAAAGATAAATGGTAAGAATAGATATGAGTTCTTTGATATTACAATGTTAGAGAGCTTAGATAGAGAGTTTAAAATAGAAAAGGGACTTAGAATAGCAATAGATAATGATGAAATAAAAATGTTATTTCAACCTAAAATTAATACTAATACTGAAGAAATTGTTGGATTTGAAGCTTTAGTTAGATGGTACAGTAAAGAATTAGGATATATTTCTCCAAAAGAGTTTATACCAATTGCAGAAAATTCAGGAATTATTATATCACTCGGAAAATATATAATTGATGAAACTTTTAGGCAATGTAAAGAATTAACTATGTTAACTGATAAAAAATTTAAAGTTGGTATTAATTTATCGGATGTACAAATTAGAGACTCTGAGATTGTAGAGTATATAAAAGAATCTTTGGAAAAACATAATTTAAATGCAAATTATATAGAATTTGAAATTACTGAAAGTATAATAATGAAATTTCCAGAAAAAAATATTGAAACTTTAGATAGGTTAAAAAATATTGGAGTAACTTTAGCTTTAGATGATTTTGGAACAGGGTATTCTTCTTTAAGCTATTTAAGAATTCTACCTATAGATGTACTTAAAATTGATAAAAGTTTCATTGATGGAATATTAGTTGAGAAGAAAAGTGAATATATTATAAATAGTATAATTGAATTATCTCATTTTTTAGATTTAGAAGTTGTTGCAGAAGGGGTAGAAACATATGCTCAATTAAATTATTTAAAAGATATAAAATGTGATGTGATACAGGGATATTATTATAGTAAACCTATAGAATTTACGGAAGCAAGTAAAATGATTGTAGATAAATAAAAATATTTTTAATTATATAAAATTACTCACCAAAAAAAATACTTAGCATATTATGTAACTATATAATTTTTGGAGGGAGTAATGAAAATAAAAGTAGAAGATAATTTTAATTTAGAGGATATATTAGAATATAAGGTAGAAGAGAATACAAACATAATAAGAAATAGTGAAGAAGTCACCTGTTATGAAAAGGAAAAAGCAGCTGAAAATAATAGATTAGAATCTAAGAAAAAGGGAAAAATTGAAGTAATAGTAAGGTTAGGAAGTAAAGATGGCTCTACAATAAAGGGAGCTAAAATAAATCTATATTTATTAAAAGGTGTACAACCGAAACTTGTAAAATCAAAATTTACAGATAACTATGGAAAGGTTATATTTACAGATTTAGAAGATGGATGCTACAGAGCTATATCAATAGTAAATAGAGAATACTTTGATAAACCTATATATCATACATGGAATGAATTTAATGTAGATGAAAATAATAAATATGCTAAAATAGAAGTTGTAAATAAAATAAAAAAGAATAAATAATATATTAAGGGATAGGAGGCTATCTCTTAATTTATGATTTATAAAACTTAGGAGGATACATAAATGAAAGAATTATTACTTAAAGTTCAAAAAATTCATGAGGATGCGATTATACCAAACTATGCACATGTAGGGGATGCGGGATTAGATCTATTTTCTATTGAAGAAAAACTAATAAAGTCTGGAGAATCAGCTTTAATTAAGACAGGCATTAAAATAGAATTACCAGAACAAACAGAGGCTCAAATTAGACCTAGAAGTGGACTTGCTTTAAAACATGGAATAACTGTATTAAATACACCAGGAACTATAGATGAAGGATATAGAGGAGAAATTGGAATAATACTTATAAATCATGGAAAAAAAGATTTCTTAGTAGAAAAAAATATGAAAATAGCCCAAATGGTTGTTAAACCTGTTTGGTATGTTAATGTAGAAGAAGTTAAAACTCTTAGTAATACAGAAAGAGCAGAAGGTGGCTTTGGGTCTACTGGAGTTTAAAAATTAAAGGGGTCAGACCCCGATACATTATTTTACAAATTAAAAAGAGTTTCAGTATTGTGAAACTCTTTTTTGATATCTTAATCTATTTTTATTGAACTATATAGTTAAATGGAAATAGAAAGTTTTTAATTAGCTAAGCTTTCCCATTCATCATAAAGGTTAGAAATTTCTAATTCTAAACTTTTAATTTCTTTACTAATCCTTTCACTTTCAGAAGGATTTGAATAAACTTCCTCAAGACAAAGATCTTCTTGTAGTTTTAATAGTGAATCTTCTTTTAAGGCTATATTTTCTTCAATATTTTGAATCTTTAACTTTAAAGCTTTTTTTTCTTTTTCAATTTCTCTTTGTTTTTTCTTTTCTTCTTTTAATTGAGTTTTAGTTTTACCATTAGCTATTTCTTCGATTGTTGCAAATCTATTTGGATTTATCGTTTTTTCTTGATAATAAGTATAGTTACCTAAAAATTCTTTAACCCCATCTTCTTTAAGCTCAAGAATTCTATTTATGACTTTATTTAGGAAGTATCTATCATGAGATATTACAAGTATAGTTCCATCATAAGTTAATAAAGCATCTTCTAGAGCTTCTCTTGACATAATATCTAAATGATTTGTAGGCTCATCTAAAAGTAAAAAATTAGATTTTGACAACATAAGCTTCAAAAGATTTATTCTACATCTTTCACCACCACTTAGTGTTCCGATAACTTTAAAAACATCTTCTCCTGTAAATAAGAAGGAAGCTAAGGAGCCACGAAGTTTTGAAGTTGTAAGACTAGGGAATTCATCCCAAACTTCATCTATTATAGTTTTTTCGAGGTTAAGGTTAGATTGTTCTTGATCGTAATAACCAAGATTCACATTTGTACCAAGTACTATTTTTCCGGAATCTGCTTTTAATTGATCTAAAATAATTTTAAATAGTGTGGTTTTACCTCTACCATTTTCTCCGATTAAAGCTACCTTTTCACTTCTTTTAATATCCATATTTAAGTTGTTAAATAATATGTTATTTCCAAAGCTTTTTGAAAGATTTTCAATATGAATTACATCATGACCACTTTTAATTGCAGCTTCAAATTGTATTTTACTTGCTTCTTTTTCTTTATCAGGAGTATCTAATCTTTCAATTTTCTCTAAGGCTTTTTCTCTACTTTCTGCAGCTCTTATACTTTTTTCTCTATTAAAACTTCTAAACTTTTCAATTATAGCTTCTTGTCTTTTTATTTCTGCTTGTTGAAGAGTGTAGGCTTTTAGCTGAGTTTCATAATTTTTCTTTCTTTGATCTATAAATTTTGTATAAGGCACATTATAACAATTAACGTGACCATTTATTACTTCAAAGGTATTATTAGTTACAGAATCTAGGAAGAATCTATCATGAGATATTACTAAAACTGTACCTTTATAATTTTTTAAATATTCTTCAAGCCATTCTATAGCTTCTAAATCAAGGTGATTTGTAGGTTCGTCTAAAAGTATTATATCTGGATTTTTAAGTAGAAGCTTGCATAGAGAAACCCTAGTTTTTTGACCTCCACTTAAAGTATTTATAGGTTTGTAAAAATCTTCTTCAAGAAAACCAAGTCCTTTTAAAACTCTAGATATTTCACCCTTATAAGTATATCCACCATTATTTGTATACAAATCTTGAAGAGTTGTATAGTCCTTTATAAGTTTTTCATGATAATAAGCGTTATCTGGATTATAAGGCTCATTCATCTTTTCTTCTAAAGTTTTTAATTTATTTTCTATATTTAAAAATTCTTTGAAAACTGAAAGCATTTCATTATAAATATTACTAGACATATCTAAGTCTACATGTTGTGTTAAATAGCCGATAGTTTTATTTTTATCTATAAAAACCTCACCAGAATCTTGTGATAGTTCTTTTGATATTATTTTAAATAAGGTTGATTTACCTTCACCATTACCACCTATTATTCCTACTTTATCACCTTCATTAATAGAGAAGGTAACATTTTTTAAAATCTCTCTTATACCATAGCTTTTAGATATGGATTTACAGCTTAAAACTATCATTTTGTCCTCCTAATATAAAATATATTATATATATGTTTCAATTAATTTAGAATCTTTGTTGTAACTTATATAAATATTAAATTTCTTATAATATTTTAATTATACTCTAATCCCTAAATTTCGGCAAATAAAAAGGTGAAAAAGAAAGGAATAGACTCATATTTAGAGTTTATTCCTTGTTGTATATTTTTATAAATTTCTCGATTTTTATGTATTTAAAAACTATTTAAAAATGTATAATATTAGTTCTATTATTAAATATTTATTAAAATACAAATAAATATTCAATAAATATAATATTTAAGTATTAATCTCTAGATATAGTTTTAAATCTAGGTAAACTATTATGTATAACTAAGTTTGGACTTCCTGAAATTAAAGGAAGAAAATATTCTAAAGCTTCTTCTTTTATATTATTTCCATTTTCATTAATTAAAGAAGTAGGGAAGTATTTAACATTATTAGCAACTTTAGAAGCTTCAACTAAAGGATAGCTTACTGTATATGGCGAATTAGATTCTCGTTTTATAGAAACCATATAGCCACTATTGTTCTTTATAGAGTATTCTAAAGCAGCTGCACCAGCATTAAAAGCCTCATCTATATCTACTTGTGAAGAACAGTGCATAGCACATCTTTGAAGTACTCCAAGTTCTAAAGATTTAACTCTTGGTGTTATTCCTGAATTAATTATAAGATGTTTTAAATAAGAACCAACACCACCTAGTTGAGCATGTCCGAATTTATCATTTATAGAATTAGAACTAGATTCAGCTAAAAATTTACCATCTGAAGTTCTTAAGCCTTCTGAAACGACTATAAATACTTTGTTTTGTTTATTAAATCTTTCTCTTACATCTTCTAAAAAAGATATAGTATCAAAAGCTACTTCAGGAAGATATATAAAATCAGCTACAGGTTTATTATCTATTCTAGCTAAACAAGCAGAAGCAGCTAGCCATCCAGTATCTCTACCCATAGTTTCTAAAATAAAGATTCCATTATTAATGTAAACTGAAGAATCTAAATAAGTTTCTAAAGCAGTTGTGGAAATGAACTTAGATGCACTACCAAAACCTGGAGTATGATCTGTAAACATTAAATCATTGTCTATTGTCTTAGGAATACCTATAAAGTTAATATCCAATCCTTTTTCTTTAGAATACTTACTTAATTTGGCTACAGTATCCATTGAATCATTACCACCAACGTAAAAAAAGGCTTTAATATTATTTGAATTTAAAATATCAATAAGTTTTTCATATTCTTCTAAAGACTCATTTATATCCTTCATCTTATATCTACAAGATCCTAATCCTGAAGATGGGGTATATTTAAATTCATTTATTTCATCATCGCTTAATTCTGATAAGTTAATAATATTTTCATTTAAAATACCTTCAATACCATTTAAACCTGCAAAAACATTTTCGTAATATCCCATTTCTTTATTTTTTTCTAATAAACCAATAACACTTGAATTAATTACAGCTGTTGGACCACCAGATTGAGCAATTATACAATTTGACATTAAGTTACACTCCTTCATATAAAATCACATAATGTGATATACTTTTTTACATATTACATACTCTATATAATAATATACAATAAAAAATGTCATAATAAAAGAGAAAATTTTTGAAATTATATCATAAATAACGGATTCGAACATAAATATTATAGTGTATTTTAAAATTGGAGGATTTTTTATGTTTGTAAAACAAGTTTTTTTATTAGGAACTGCTCTTGCTATGGATGCGCTTGGAATAACCATTAGTCTTGGATTAAATTCAAAAGTTAAAAGAAGGAATAAAATATTTTTTATAATTTCCTTTGGATTCTTTCAGTTTCTTTTTGCTTTATTAGGTGGAATTCAGGGGAGGATATTTAATACATATATAATATCTATTCCTAATTTCGTAGGTGGAATAATTCTTTTAATTATGGGATGTATTATGATAATAGATGGTATAAAAAAGGATGATTCAGATGACAAATTTTTAATTAACAAGTCTATGTATATAATTTTAGGAGCTTCTGTAAGTATTGATGCTTTAATTGTAGGATTTACGAATTTTTGCAAAATAAATATAGTACTTATAACGTTAAGTTCTATTCTTATTGGATTAATAACATTATTAATCTGTACTATAGGTTTTTATTTTTGTAAATATATTAGAAAGATTAAATTTATAGAAAAGTCTTCAGATTTTTTAGGTGGTGCTATTTTAATATTATTAGCACTTGGAATGATTTTTTAAATGTTTAATATGTACAGATTTAGTGATATAATTTAATTAAGAATTAAACGTTAGGAGAATAAAATGAGCTGGGTAAATTATTTTAAAGATCATGGAATTAGAATTACAAAAGGAAGAATTTCAATTTTAAATATAATAGAATCTTCAACAAAGGGACTAACAGCAGAAAATATATATTATGAGTGTAAGAAAAAGAATGAAAATATTAACCTAAGTACTATTTATAGGACACTTGAACTATTAGAAGAAAAGAATATCTTGAAAAAAATAAACATAGATGGGCCAGCAATATTTGTACTAAAAAAAGAAGGGCATATGCACACTTTAAGGTGTGATATGTGTAATAAAAGTGTAGAAATTCAATGTCCTATGGAAGAAATTGAAGAATCTATAAAAACACAAGCAGGTTTTAGCTTAACAGAACATAAGCTTGAGCTTAAAGGTGTTTGTGATCAATGTAAAAATGATGAAAAAAAGTAAGTCTATTAAATAATAGACTTACTTTTTTTATTATCTTTTTGTAACAAAATTATTAACTATTATAACTATAAATAGTGTAAATACTGAAGTTAAAGCTATGGTACCTCCAGGGGCACTATTTACATAATAGGAAAGTAAAAGCCCAAATAATATATCAAACATTCCAAAAATTATTGATAATATTAAAGTGAATTTAAATCCTTTTTTAATTTGCATTGCAGTAGCTACAGGAACTACAATAATTGATGAGATAACTAGAATACCCATAATTCTTATGGACATTGAAATTGTAGCACCAACTAAAATTGTGAATATATAGTTTATTAGCTTTACTTTTATACCTGCTGTTTTAGCTCCTTCTTCGTCGAAAGTTATATAAACTAACTTATTATATAAAAGTATTAAAGTAATTATACAAATAATTCCTACAATGAATATTAGTAATATATCTTGATTAGATACTGTTAATATGCTTCCAAATAAATAGGAGTTCACCTTAGCTGAGGCTTTACCACTACTTATTAGTAATATAGCGATACCTAAACTTAATGTTAAAACTATCGACATAACAAGTTCTGCATATTTTTTGTAATAACCTCTTAAAAACTCTATTATTACTGCGCATAAAGTTGTAAATAAAAAAGCTGTAATAATAGGATTTGCACCAATAACTAATCCAATAGCAACACCGGCAAGGGAAGAGTGGGATAGAGTATCACCTATCATTGAATAACGTCTTAATACTAAAAAGTGTCCGATTAAGGGACATAATATTGAAATTATAAGACCTGCTAAAAAAGCATTTTGCATAAAATTTAATTGAAACATAAAATCTACCTTTCTTAAATAAAAAACTAAATTACATTATCTAGTTTTAACTTTTTCTCTCTAAATTCTTTATATTCTTCAACTGTAAACAAAGTAATTTGTCCATTATCTACTTTAAGAATGTGAGTTGAGTTATTTAGAGCAATATCTATATTATGTTCAATTGAAATTATAGTTTTTTTATTAATTTTATTTAAACTTCTTAATATAGAATATATTTCTTTTTGATTAGCTTCATCTACACCGGTAGAAGGCTCATCTAAAACGATAATATCAGGATTCCCCATAAGAGCTCTAGCTATTAAAACCCTTTGTTGTTGACCTCCTGACAGCATACCTAAAAGTCTATTTTTATATTCTCCCATATTAACATCTTTTAGAGCTGTATCTATGTTTATATTTTTATCTTTTAGAGTTTTTTTGTGACAAGATAAAACTTCCTTTACTGTAATTGGGAATTGTGAGTTGAAGGAATCTAATCTTTGAGGAACATAACCGATTAACTTAGAATCTATAGTAATAGTTCCTGAGTTTGGTTTTAATATTCCTAGTATTAATTTTACAAGGGTTGTTTTACTACTTCCATTTTCGCCAACTACTGATAGATAAGTTCCATCTTCAATGTTTAAGTTAATATTATTTAAAATATAAGGTGGCTTGTTGGAATATGAAAAACATAAATTTTTAATATTAATCATTTAATAATCATCTCCTAGACAGTCTATTACTATTATATATGAAAATGCAAATGATTTGCAATATTTTTTTGAACTATAATAAATATTTTAATTTACTTATTATATTCTTACCTAAATAAAAGTTTTTGAACCAAGAAAAGTAATAATTAAGCTAAATAAAGGTAATAATTAATATTAGGATGTATAAGCTTTATTAAAACATAAATAATAAAGTTTATACTTAGGTTGATTTATTATATATATTACCAATATAATAGATTTGAGTTATAATATATATAAGTTTAGATAAAAGTTTTACTTTGATATAGTTAAATCGTTAACTTAATAAGATTTAAGCAAAGTTAAATTTAAGTAACTTATATAATATAAAAATTTATAAAGAATACAATGGAGGAAAAAATGGATTTTTCAAGTTTAGTTTTAATGGAAAAGGATAAAGAAACAGGGTTTATAACAAAGGAGTTAGGAAGTTTTGAAGTTTCAGATGGAGCTTTATATGTAACTAAGCTTTTTGTTTTAAATAATGTGGTTAATTTATATTTTGATACAAATAAAGATATGGAAGAATGGGAATATTCAGCTGTTTATGATTTATTTGATTATGAAAGTTTTATAAGTCAAGGATTTGAGGTTGAAGATATATTAGATGAATATAATCCAACATTTTTAGTGAAATTCAATTATGAAGAAGATTATGATAAGACAAAAGAAAAAATTCAAGAAGTAGTACTTTTAATAGAAGAGGCAATGGAAAAAGTATTTAAAGACATTGAAGGAAAGGAAAAAGAATATATAAGTTAAATAATAATATTAATTATTTAATATTATAATATTGTTGATTATATACATTATAAATTGAAACATATATAGAAAGGGGCTATTTAAATTATGAGTAAAGTTTTGAAAAATAGAGATGAAATTTTAGAAGAGGACAAATGGAAGATTGATAAGATCTTTAAATCAGATGAGGAGTTTGAAAAGGCTTTTAGTGAAATAAAAAAAGAGGCACCGGTTTTAAAAACTTATGAAGGTAGACTTAAAGATGCTAATACTTTACTTGAGTATTTAGAAAAAAGTGTTGAAATAAGTAGAAAAGTTGAAAAAATATTTATGTATGCAGAGCTGAAATCACATGAGGATACAGCTAATACTAAATATCAAGCTATGGCTAATAAAGTAGAGGCTTATATGGCAGAATTTGCAGCTTATACTTCTTATTTTACTCCAGAGATTTTATCTTTTGAAGATGGTACAATTCAAAGACTAATAAGTGAAAATGAAAAACTTAAAGAGTATAGCTTTTTATTTGATAATATTTTAAAGGAAAAACCACATATATTAAGTAAAGCTGAAGAAGAATTGTTAGCTTCAGTTTCAGATTGCCTATCAGCTCCAGAATCTATTCATCATATGCTTAGTAATGCTGATATGAAGTTTGGAGATATTATAGATGAAGATAATGAAAAGGTAGAGCTTACAGAAGGTAAATATTCATCATTTATAAAAAGTAAAGATAGAAGAGTTAGAAAAGAAGCCTTTGAAAAATTATTTTCTGAGTACAAGAAATTAGAAAATACTTTTGCTACAACTTTAACTAGTTCTATTAAAAACTTTAATTTTGATAGTAAGATAAGAAAATATAGTTCAGCTTTAGAATCTTCATTAAAACCAAATGATATTCCTCTTGAAGTATATAAAAGAGCATTAGAAACTGTAGATAAAAACATTGAACTATTACACAGATATATAGATATTAAAAAGAGATTACTAAATCTTGATGAAATGCATATGTATGATTTATATGTTCCAGTAATTGAAATAGAAAATGAGCGTATAGAGTTTGATGATGCAGTAAATACTATTCTTCAAGGGTTAGAACCTTTAGGAGAAGAATATTTAACAATATTCAAAAATGGTATTAAAGATGGATGGATAGATAAATATCAAAACAGAGGAAAAAGAGGCGGAGCCTATTCTTGGGGTGGCTACGATACTATGCCGTATGTTTTGTTAAATTATGATTATACTTTAAATGATGTATCAACTTTAGCACATGAAATGGGGCATTCAATACATTCGTATTACTCAAGAAAAAATCAACCATATATTTATGCAGGCTACACAACTTTTTGTGCAGAAGTAGCATCAACTACAAATGAAGCTTTATTAATTCACCATTTAATTGATAAAGAAAGAGATAAAAAGAAAAGATTATTTTTAATAAATCAAGAGTTAGAACAAATAAGAACTACAGTATTTAGACAACTAATGTTTGCAGATTTTGAACTATATACTCATGAAAGCTTAGAGTCAGGAAATCCATTAACAGCTGAAGATTACAATAAGGCTTGGCATGAATTAAATGTTAAGTATTTTGGACCTTCTATGATAGTAGACGAAGAAATAGATATTGAGTGGGCAAGAATCCCTCATTTCTACTCTGATTTTTATGTTTATCAATATGCAACAGGTTATGCTGCAGCATCTGCATTTGCAAAAGCTATATTAAATAAAGAGGAAAATGCAGTACCTAAATATATAAACTTTTTAAAGAGTGGTGGTAGTGATTATCCAATTAATATTCTTAAAAAAGCTGGAGTAGATATGACAACTTCAAAACCACTTCAAGCTACAATGGATAGATTTAAGGAACTTCTAGATATGTTAGAAAATGAAATAAAATAGATTTAATTAATATTAACATTATTATCTAAGTAAATTTATAATGATATTTGATATACAATTATTTAGTTGATAAATTATAATCATAATGGGGCTAATATAATAAGATAAAACAATTTTTTTGAAATTGTCTTTATTAATTATTTTAAAGCCCCATTATTATATTAGAGGTGTAAGGGTGAAAAATTTTAAGGAAAATTTTGAAAAGAATTTTTTTGATGTATTAACAAAAGAATTGAAATTTTATATGAAATATTACTTTAGTGAAACTTATAAGGAAAATAAGTGGATAAGCATCTTAGATTTAGGAGAGTATTATCTTGGGGTTATTGTAACAGACTCATTAAAATGGGAAACAGATTACAGGGAAGCGAGAGAATATCTTAAAGAAAATTTAGATAAAAAATTTATTATGAATTCTATAATTTTAGATAAAAAAAATATAAATGATATAGATCCTAATAAAATGATTATTTCTACTGAAAATAAAGAAGTAAGTTACTGTGGAGAGAATGTTAAAGGACTTTTAAAGGTAGTAAATTATGTTTTAAATAAAGAAAAAATAAAGAAAAATAATTTTGATTTCAAAAAATATAAAATTACATATAGTTTGATATTAATTAATGTTTTAGTATATATTATAGAAATAATATTGTCAGGAAGTATTTTTGATATTGATATATATACTTTATTATTTATGGGAGCAAAATATAATCCTTTAATAGAAAATGGAGAAATATACAGATTAATAACATCTTGTTTTTTACATGGTGGATTAATACATTTATTCTTCAATATGAGCTCTTTAAAAATTATTGGAGAAGAAGTAGAATTTGCCTATGGACGGGTTAAGTATATTATAATTTATTTTCTATCTGCTTTAGGAGGAGGACTTTTTAGTTTTATATTTAATAAGAATAGTGTATCAGTTGGAGCTTCGGGAGCAATTTTTGGACTTCTAGGGGCTATGTTATTATTTGGATTACTAAATAAAAAGAAAATAGGAAAGAACTATGTTAAGAACATTGCAGAAACTATTGGAATAAATATTATTTTAGGTTTCACAATATCAGTTATAGATAATTCAGCTCATATAGGTGGACTATTATTTGGATTTATAGCAGCTTTTATTTTATTTAAGATATATGGGCACAATAATAAAATATAAATTTAACATAAGATAAATAAGAAATGTTTTATTTCTTAGGAGGTTTTACTTTGGAATATAAAAAAGAATTTACTGTTTTAATATCTTTTATAATATCCTTTAAGGGTTGTCTTGTAAATATTTATCATT
>X276_Barnacle_Goose__coassemble_490_pt1 | contig 12670 bp, 11 predicted proteins | sample X276_Barnacle_Goose__metabat2_high_PE_012 | metagenome-assembled genome bin X276_Barnacle_Goose
ACATTATATTATATATTCTTTAATTTTGTTTGTTTTATTTTCCTCATTATTTCTTTATTTTAATGAGGAAAAATATATTTCTGTTTTAAATTATCAAAATAATATATATTCAGATTTTGATTTAGATGGAGATGGTATTTTAGATAAATTAGAGATACTTAAAGAGTCAAATAAATATACTATAAATATACATAGTCAAAATAATGTATATACATTATATAATTCTGATAATAATAAATATTTAGCAGATACTACTTCTAGTTTTCCTATAAAAGTTACTTTTCTAGACTTATCTAGAGATAATATTCCAGAAATTATAATTAGAGCTACCCTTGATTCTAAACCTGTTAATTATATTTTCACTTTTAATAATGATAACTTTAATAATATATTCCAATCAGAGTATAACCTTTTAGGATTATTAGATTCAAATAATAATAGGACTCCTAGCATATACTCATTAACTTCTAGAAAAGGTGATTCCTCTGCATTAGCCTATATGCTAATCAATAATAAAATAAAGGATATTTCAAGTATTAAGAGTAATATTCCTGGACTTTCTATTATTCAAGAACTTATAGATTATATAGAGTATCCATACGAACTAAATACAGCTCCAGATATTTTCTCCGCTACTATTCCTAAATCAGATTTCTCAATATTATGGGAACTTAATAAAAATAATAACAGATATAATTTTCAATCTGGATATTTTTATGATTATAAATGGAATAAAAATGGTGAATATAATGGATTAATATGGAACATATCCTTCAATCAAGTAGATAAAAAAAACTTTTCTTCTTTAGACAAAGAATTATCCCTATACTTAACTATAGAATATGATAAATATAATGAACTTAAAATAACCTCAGTAGTAAATAAATAAGTTTACTTATTACATCACTATCTTTCAAGTCATTATATTGTTCATCATTAACTTCCCCTTAAAATTACAAACTAAAAAGGCCGCATAAGCGGCCTTAAAGGGGATTGGGGGGGGTAAGCTTAAACGAAAATTTCTTTTCATTAGCTATAGGAGAATACTCTCCGGTACATTTTTATTCTTTACTATATAGGAAAGTTTTATACCTATATTTCTAATATTTATTTTTTATATTTTTCCATTATTATATGCATCTATTATTCTTTCAATAAATTCTATCCTATCAAACTCAACTATCTTTTTCATAGCTTCTAACATCTCTATATTTTCATCATCTATATAATTTTTTTTTTCATTTTCATTAGTTATGTTTAAATCATTGTTATTTTTTTTACGACTTTTTTTATTGTTTAACTCAGTGCTTTGATTATTGTTAAAATTATTATTAAAATTATTATTTTCATTATTCCCCATACCATTATTCATTCCTAAATTGCTCATCATATTTTGAAACAATCCTAAATCTAAACCACCCATTCCACTATTCATATTATTAACATCATTATTTATTCCCATTTGTTTTTGTGAATTATTATTACTTCCTTGTCCTAAATTAAAATTATTTAAATCTAACCCATCCATCTTCATATTAGATAACATATTCCCTATTTGGCTCATATCAAAATTTCCACCTAGCATATTCATAAGTTGAGATGGATTAATTCCAAATGGTAAACTATTGCTATTTGAAGTTTCTGGTTTTCCTCCATTCCCTTTATGTCTTCGTTTCTTCTTTGACATATATGGTTTCCTCCCATTTAATTTCTATTGCTTATATTATATGTAATTAGTAGTAAATATGTTTATTAATTTTAGGTATTTTTTTGGAGGGCATAGCCCTCCATCATCTACACTATTAATAACAAGCTTCTCCTCCGAATATGCTTCCAAAAGAGCTTCCAAATAGTAAGAACAATAATATTATTAAAAATGAACAATTGTTATTTAATAATCCTGACCCACATGCTATTAATAAGAATATTATAGGTTCAACGCAACCATTTACACCGTTAAATACACCTTGATCGCAGCAAGAATTATGGTTTGTTTCACAACAATAATCTTGTTTTCTTTCACAACAGCAGTCTCTTTTTCTTTCACAACAGCATTTTTTCTTTCTTGACATTTTTATTTCTCCTTTCTCATTTTATTTTTAGCAGCATCCGCCTAAAATATTTCCTTGACCTATTCCGTTATTTCCTGAACATCCATTACAAAGGAATAATATAACTAATAAGAATAGATAACTTCCTGTATTTCTTCCTCCACGACCATGATTGCCAGTATTACAGCAACATTCATTACGTGGTTCACAACAACTGTTTCCTCTATTACCTGAATTACCTGTGCTGTAGAATAATATTAATAGTATCCATATCCAGCTACCAAATCCAAATCCGTTGTTGCCTTGTTGATTGCAATTGTTATTAGTATTACAACTGTTATTGCTACCAAAATCGTCGCTAAATTCGCATGAATTTAAACCATTTAGTATTTCATTCATTTCCATAACCTAATACTCCTCCTTAATTTTTTATTTAGTTTTAATATTTAATTGTTTTATAGTATATACTATTCTCTCGAATAATTATTGACACTGTTTTTTCTTGTATTAATATAAACTTTTATAAAAAAAAAGAAATTATGATTTTTATCATAATTTCTTTAATCTATTTATTATTCACCTAAAATTTCTTCATTATCTATATCTTCTACTTCTTCTAATTCAGTAACATCAGCAAATAATTTATCTACTAATTCATCTTTTCCTTTTTTATTTAAAGATGAGAAGAAATAAAGTTTATCTTCTTTAGATAATTTTAATGTATCTCTAATAATTTTCTCACTTTTTTTAATATCATTATTAGATATCTTATCACTTTTAGTTGCTACTATTATTTCATCATAGCCATAGAATTTTATCCATTCATGCATTTGAATATCATCAGCTGTAGGCTTATGTCTTGAATCTACAAGAAGAATAACTCTTTTTAATTCTTTTCTTCCATTAAGGTAAGTTTCAATAGTTTTACCCCAACTCTCTTTTTCCTTTTTAGAAACTTTAGCATACCCATATCCAGGTAAATCAACTAAATAAAATTCATCATTGTTTATTATAAAGAAATTTATAAGTCTTGTTTTTCCAGGTGTTTGACTAACTTTAGCTAATTTTTTTCTATTTGTAATAGAATTAATTAACGAACTTTTTCCAACATTTGATCTTCCAACAAATGCAACTTCTACTAATCCTGTTTCAGGATATTGTTCTCTTTTTACAGCAGAAATAACAAAGTCTGAATTTTTAATTTTAAACAATTGTATCAACTCCAATTATAGCTTTATTTATTACTTCACTAACGTGATCTACAGTAATAATAGTTAATTTATTTTTAACTGATGAAGGTATTTCTTTTAGATCTTTCTCATTTTCCTTAGGTATTATTATTGTATCTATTCCCGCTCTAAAGGCTGCAATAGATTTTTCTTTCAATCCACCTATAGCTAAAACTCTACCTGTTAATGTAACTTCTCCAGTCATAGATATATTACTTCTAACCTTTTTATTAGTCAAAGATGATACAATAGAAGTTATAATTGTAACCCCTGCCGAAGGTCCATCTTTTTTTATAGATCCTTCTGGGAAATGTATATGAATATCTGTGTTTTTATAGAAATCTTCTTTTATTCCATATTGCTTTGCATTTGCTCTTACATAACCAAAGGCTATTTTAGCAGATTCTTGCATTACATCTCCTAATTGTCCTGTTAAAGTAAGCTTTCCAGTCCCCTTCATAGTAACTGACTCTACTGGTAGTGTATCTCCACCAGCTGCAGTCCAAGCCATACCTTTTACAACTCCAACTCTATCCTCTTTATCTTTTACATCGAAAGTAACTATTTTACTTCCTAAATATTTTTCTAATCTATTTGAATTAATATTAATAGATTTTTTATCTGTTTTAATCATTTCAGTTATAGATTTTCTAATTAACTTTCCTATTGCTCTTTCTAAACTTCTAACTCCCGCTTCTCTTGTATAATAATTTATTATATCCTTGATTGCACCATCAGATATTTTAAATTCTTCACTTGATAGCTTATGTTCTTTAAGAATCTTTGGAATTAAATGATTCTTAGCAATATGGAACTTTTCTTCATAAGTATAACCTGATACTTCTATTATTTCCATTCTATCTAATAGAGGCATAGGAATAGTATCTAAAGTGTTAGCTGTTGTTACAAATAATACTTTTGATAAATCTAAGTCTAATTCTAAATAATGATCTCTAAAAGTACTATTTTGTTCACTATCTAACACTTCAAGTAAAGCATCTGATACACTACCTCTTGTATCTACCCCTACCTTATCAATTTCATCTAGTAAAATTAATGGATTATTTACCTTAGCTTCCTTTAAAACATAAGCTAACCTACCTGGAATTGCTCCAACATAAGTTTTTCTATGTCCCCTAATTTCAGCTTCATCTCTTACTCCACCTAAAGACATTCTTGCAAACTTTCTATTTGTAGCCATCGCTATTGATTTAGCTATAGATGTTTTACCTACTCCTGGAGGACCAACTAAGCATAATATAGGACCTTTTAAAGTGTTTGTATGCTTCTTTACAGCTAGATACTCTATTATTCTTTCTTTAACTTCTTCTAGTCCATAATGTTCACTATCTAATACTGTTTCTGCTTCCTTAACATTAAAATTATCCTTACTTGATTTATTCCAAGGAATATCTAATATCCAATCTAAATAACTTCTTATAACATTTGCTTCGGAGCTTGTTCCATCTTGATACCTTAATCTATTAAGTTCAATCTCAGCCTTTTCCTTAACCGCTTTCGGCAATTTACTTTTACTTATTTTTGCTTCATACTTTTCTATTTCTTCTTGTTCGTTATATCCGTTTCCTATTTCTTCTTGAAGCACTCTAATTTGTTCTCTTATGTAGTATTCCATTTGAGATTTATCTAAATTAGCTTTTATCTTTTTATCAATTTTCTTTTCTATACCTATTAATTGTATTTCATTTTCTAACATAATTAATAGCTTTTCAGCACGTTTTATACAATCTAATTCTTCAATAAGCTCTTGTTTTTTATCTTCGTCAAATACAACATAAGCTGCTATAACATCAATTAATTCGCTATAACTTTTAATAGTTTTAAATATCAATGCTATATTATTCTTAGTGTTTCCAGAATTTTTTAAATACTTATTGAAATTTTTCTTTAATATTTTTATGTAAGCTTCCATATTTTCAAGTTCGTCATTTGCTGGTTCTTCTATCTTCTTAACATTGACTTCCATGAAATTTTCATCTCTATTTAAAGATTCTATTTGACCTCTACTAACACCTTCAACTAAAACTCTAACTATATCATTTGGTAATTTTATAATTTGTTTTACCTTGCATATAATTCCTATTTTATTAATATCATCAAATCCAGGTTCTTCTAAATTAAAATCTTTTTGAGTTACTAAAAATATATCTTTTTGATTTTCAATTGTTTCCTCTATAGCTGCCTTAGACTTGTCTCTTCCTATATCAAAATGTATAACCATTTTAGGAAATAAACTTATTCCTCTTAAAGGAATCAACGGCAGAGTTATTAAATTCTCACTCATTTGTCCCATCCTCTCTACGCTAACATATAACCTGTATAGTATACACATAAACATTCAAATTTTCAATCTATTTAAACTCTTATTATATGCCTATCTTTGTTAATGTAAATTTCTATATATTACTATTATAATATATACCCATTTTTTATCAATGGTCATAAATGTTAATTCTAACTTTATAATAGTTTTCTCGTTCGGCAATTACGCTATAAATTAGCACAGACTTTATATTCTTACTATTAAATGATGGAACAATATTCTACCGTAGATGGGCTTTTACACTAAATATTCAATGGCAAGTATAAAAATTAGTAAGGTGTTGCACAATTTTAGTTGTACAACACCATTATTATTCAGCTTTTGCTGATAAAATATCTAAATTATTTTTTATCTTATCATAATTTAGATCTTCTATAATAGAATTTTTTATTACTTCATGTAGAGAATTAACAGTAATAACTTCTATTCCTTTTATTAATTTAAAAGATTCATTCCAATTTTCATAAGGAATTATTATTTTTACTGCTCCGGCTTTTTTAGCTGCTAAAATTTTTGCATTAGCACCACCAATAGCTTTAACTTCACCTAAAAGACTTATTTCTCCTGTCATTGCTACCTTATTATTTATTTTCATTTTATTTATTGCACTATATATTGCAGTTGCTATTGAAATTCCTGCTGAAGGCCCATCTACTGGCATTCCACCAGGAATATTTATGTGTATATCATAATTTTCACATTCTAACTCAAAAATATTGTTTAATACAGTCAATACATTTTGAACTGAGGAATATGCTGTACTTTTTCTTTTAATTTTTTTATTACTACTACTTATTTCTTCTTCTTCTACTATTCCTGATATTTTTAAATTTCCTAATCTATTATATACTCTTTTAGCCGTAGCCTCTATTTCCATTAAAAGACCTATATTGGCACCATATACTGCAAGACCATTAACTACCCCAACTTTAGGTTCTCTCTTAATTTTTTTATCAGGAACTTGTGTATAGTTACCATTTTCTATAACCCATCTTACATCTTCTATCTCTATATTCTTTCTATCTTCATTTATTGCAATACCTGATGATAATTGAATTAAATTTACAACTTCACGTCCATTTGTGCAATACTTTGCAATTAAATCTAATGATTCTTCTTTTATTTCTAAATCAACTTTTTTTACTGCATTTGCTCCAATTAATTTTATCTCCTCCGGCTGAAGAGATCTGAAGAATATTTCAACACACCTTGATCTTATTGCTGGAACTATTTCCTCTGGATTTCTTGTAGTGGCTCCAATAAGTCTAAAATCTGCAGGTAATCCATTATCAAATATCTCTTTTATATAATCCGGCATATTAGGATTTTCTGTACTATAATATGAACTATCTAAAAATACTTTTCTATCTTCTAATACCTTTAAAAGTTTATTTAATTGAATTGTGTGTAATTCTCCTATTTCATCCATAAATAATATTCCACCATGTGCTTTGGTAACAGCACCTGCTTTAGGTTGTGGTATTCCTGCAATACCTAAAGAACCAGCCCCTTGGTAAATTGGATCATGAACAGAGCCTATTAGTGGATCTGCAATTCCTCTTTCATCAAATCTTATAGTTGTTGCATCTATCTCTACAAATTTAGCTTCTTTTAAAAACGGTGACTTCTCTTGTTTCTTAGCTTCTTCTAATACTAATCTCGCTGCCGCAGTTTTTCCAACTCCAGGAGGTCCATATATAATTACATGTTGTGGGTTTGGTCCACATATTGCTGCTTTTAAAGCCTTTATTCCATCCTCTTGACCTATTATTTCACTAAAATCTGTAGGCCTACTTTTTTCTGTTAAAGGTTCTGTTAATTTAATACTTCTCATATGATTTAGTTTGCTCATCTCTTTTGTATTTTCTTTTTGAATGACTATTTTATTGCTTCTGTTTCTACTATTATTATTTACCATATAATAAATAAAAACTATCATTGTTGTTATTTGTAAAAATACTATTAATTCTGTCATACTATCTTTGCATAAATCTAAATTTATGCTCCTCCCTCCTATTTATAGATATCTACCAATCTCACCTTTAATATTTATTGATATTATAAATAAAATTAGTAGTTGCTAGATAAGATCAACTAATAAAAAAATAGAAATTAAAAATTTCCATCAATCTAAGTTTTTCTTAGCCCTATCAATATTATTAACTAAATCAAATATTAATATTCCATAGATTCCACAATTTACAATTGATAATTTATCTTTATTTTTATTTATTGAATTTAAAATTATAATTTATAGATAATAAAAAAAAGACCTCTGTATTTAAACAGAAGTCCTTTGATTATATAATTAATCTAAACTAAGATTCATTCTAACTATATGAATTAATCTAAGCTGTTTCTATATCTTTTCTTTTTTTAACCTTTTTAGCTTTTATTTGAGGTCTTACTTCTCCTTCTTGAATTCTTAAAATTTCAGGAGATTTTTTTTCTTTAACTGAATCTTCATTAATTATTACTTTTGATATTGTTTCATCAGAAGGAATATCAAACATAACTTCAGTCATCATTTCCTCAACTATAGATCTTAATCCTCTAGCTCCAGTTTTTCTTGAAATAGCCTCTTCTGCTATGGCTCTTAAAGCCTCATCAGTAAATTCTAACTCAACGTTATCTATTTCAAATAACTTCTTATATTGTTTTGCTAAAGCATTTTTAGGCATAGTCAATATATTTACTAAAGCATCTTCATCTAGATTTTCTAATGTAACTACTACTGGTAATCTACCTACAAACTCTGGAATAAGACCAAATTTTAATAAGTCACCAGGCATTAATTCTTTTAATAGTTTACCTACATCTTTTGTTTCCTTTGATGTTATAGTAGCACCAAATCCTATTGTACTCTTTTGAGTTCTTTTTTCTATTATTTTATCTACTCCATCAAAAGCTCCACCACAAATAAATAATATGTTTGAAGTATTTAATTGTAAGAATTCTTGATGAGGATGTTTTCTTCCACCTTGTGGTGGTACTGAAGCTGTAGTTCCTTCTAATATTTTTAGTAAGGCTTGTTGAACACCTTCACCTGAAACATCTCTTGTAATAGATGGATTTTCTGATTTTCTAGCTATTTTATCTATTTCATCTATATATATTATTCCTTTTTGTGCTCTATCTATATCGTAATCAGCATTTTGGATTAATTTTAATAGAATGTTTTCTACATCTTCACCCACATATCCAGCTTCTGTTAATGTAGTTGCATCTGCTATTGCAAATGGAACATTTAAAAACTTAGCTAAAGTTTGAGCTAATAAAGTTTTTCCTGAACCTGTTGGACCTAATAAAAGTATATTACTTTTTTGAAGTTCTATTTCATCATCAGCTATATTAGAGCTTATTCTCTTATAGTGATTATATACCGCTACAGCTAAAGCTTTTTTAGCGTTTTCTTGACCTATAACATATTGGTCTAAATAGTTTTTTATTTCTTTTGGTTTTGGTACAGATGTTGAATCTAATTCTACATGTTCTTCAAATTCATCTGATATAATTTCTGAACATAAATCAATACATTCATCACATATATAAACTCCAGGACCTGCTATTAATCTTTTTACTTGCTCTTGACTTTTACCACAGAAAGAACATTTTAATTGTTTTTTATCTTCAAATTTAGCCATAAAATCACCTCACTTAGGTTAATTGATATTTTCCCTATCTAGTTTCATTTTTTGAAATTACTCTATCTACTAATCCATAGTTCATAGCTTCTTCTGCAGACATAAAATAATCTCTTTCTACGTCAGCTTTTAATTTTTCTAAAGGTTGATTAGTATTCTTACTTAATATTTGATTAAGAGTTTCTTTTGTTTTTAATATTCTTTTAGCGTGAATGTCAATATCTGTTGCTTGACCTTTAAATCCGCCTAATGGTTGATGGATCATTATTTCACTATTTGGTAGAGAAAATCTTTTTCCTTTTGCACCACAAGATAATAAGAAAGCACCCATTGAAGCTGCCATTCCTATGCATATTGTAGATACATCTGGTTTAATATATTCCATAGTATCATAAATAGCCATTCCAGCAGTTACTGAACCTCCAGGACTGTTTATATAGATATAAATATCCTTATCTGGATCTTCACTTTCTAAGAATAATAATTGAGCAACTATAAGATTTGATAAATTATCATCTATTTCTCCACTTAACATAATTATTCTATCTTTAAGTAATCTTGAAAAAATATCGTAGGATCTTTCCCCTCTAGCTGTTTGTTCTACTACCATTGGAACTAAACTCATTTCATTCCCTCCTCATCTTTTTAATACCCTATTTAATAATATATCCATATTATTAAAAAGTAATTATATTAAATTATATAAAATTTAGTTTATTTTGTTAACCCTTATTTGAAATAATTGCCAGAACAGTATTCTGGCAATTATTTTTAGGTATTTATCATTTTAATTTACTGTATTATTATTATTTATTATTTTCAACTAAGAATTCTAAAGTTTTCATAACCTTAATATCTGCTGCTAAAGCTGATTTTTGGTTACTTATTAATAACTCTATCATTTTTTCATCTTCTGCTGCTGAATACATAGCTGCAACTTCTTTTGCTTTTTCTTTTATTTCTTCATCAGTAGCTTCTATATTTTCTGCTTTTTGAATTTCTTGTAATACTAAATCAGTCTTAACTTTTGTTTCAGCATTAACTCTCATGTATTCTTTTGTTTTTTCTTCATCTGTTCCAGTGAATTGGAAGTATTGTTCTAAAGTTAATCCTTGATATTGAAGTCTTTGTTCTAAATCTTTTAATAAAGCTTCAAGTTCTTTTTCTATCATAACTTCTGGTATTTCAACAGTTGCATTTTCTACAACAGCCTTAACTATAGCATCTTCGAATTCTCTTTCTTCTCTAGCTTTATTATTTTTTTCTAATTTAGCTTTAAGATCAGCTTTTAATTCTTCTAATGTTTCAAATTCTGAAGTTTCACTTGCAAATTCATCATCTAATTGTGGTAATTCTTTAACTTTAACTTCTTTTATTAAAACATCAAATTTTGCTTTTTGATTGTTTAATTCTTCTCTACCATAGTTTTCTGGGAAAGTAACATTTACTTCTACTTTATCTCCAGCTTTTTTACCAATTAATTGGTCTTCAAAAGTATCTATGAAGCTTCCTGATCCTATTTCTAATGAATAATCCTTACCAGCTCCACCTTCAAATGCAACATCATTTATAAATCCTTCGAAATCTATAATTGCTAAATCACCTTTAACAATTTCTCCATCTTCTTTTACTTCTACTCTTGCATTTTTTTGTTGCATATCTTTTAATTGAGCTTCAATAGCTTCTTCAGTTACTTCATATGTAGGTCTTTCTACTTTTAGACCTTTATATTCACCTAATTCAACTTCTGGATAAACAGTTACTTCAGCAGTGTACACGAAATCTTTTCCTTCTTCTGCTACAACTATATCTACTTGTGGATAATCTACTGGTAATATGTTATTTTCTTCTAATGCTTTTGCATAAGATCCATCTATTGCAAAGTTAATTGCATCTTCAAGTAAAACTCCTATTCCATAGTATTGTTTTACTATATTCATTGGAACTTTTCCTTTTCTGAATCCTGGTACGTTAAAGCTTTTTACATTTTTGTTGTAAGCTTTTTTAATAGCTCCGTCAAATTCTTTAGCATCAACCTTTATTTCTAATTTAATAAGGTTCTTCTCTATTTTTTCCATTTTAGCTTCCATTGTGCTTTTCCTCCTAAAATAGTCCATACTATCGTATTATCGTAATATCGTAATCAATATAACTCTGCTATTATACCATATATTATTAAATCTTTTCAAATATTTGTTTAATTAAAAAATTTAATTAAATATTTCACCATTTGGATTGATATATTTAGCATTTCCATCTATGGTAATTTCTAATCCTTTTTCATTTATCTTGTTTAATTTAATTTCATTAGCTTTTGAAGCCCATATAGTTTTATGATTATTATCATCCAAATTTAAAACCCAGATATACTGATTCAAACCATAGCCAAAATAAGGCATATTACTTACATAAGCAATAGTTGTATCATTAATAAATTTCGCACTTCCATTCCATATATAGTCTTTATAAGTTTCAAGTACATTATCTTTTATGAAGGCTTCTCCTGTAGGGGCTATATACTTATCTTTATTAACTACTGCTTCTTTTTTATCTATGTTAAATATTTTCATATTTTGTTTTTCGTCAATAGTTAAAATAATATTTTTACCTGGATTTATGTCATAGTAAATATTATTTATATTTTCTTTCACTTCTTTAAATATACTTTTGCCTTCTACTTCTTCATATTCAACTTTGATAATCGAATTATCATTTACCTTTAGTTCCATAATTTTCAATTCTTCTTCTGGTTCTTTTTCTGGCGTAACAACTTCTATCTCTTCATTTAAATCTTCTTGATTTGTATTAACTTCAGGTCTATCTGAATCTATCCAAGCTTGAACCCTATTTCTAATTGCTTCACCATTTACATTGTTATAAATTAACTTTAACAAAATAATTCCTACTATTAAAGATATGATAATTGAGATACTAGCGATTCTTTTCCTACGTTTTCTCATTTTTCTTTCATAATCTCTGCTGAATATGCTAGGTTTACCCAAGCCCTACACCTCCTACTATATAGTTTCCAATTAATAAATGAAACATCTATTATCTATTAAAAGCATTTACAATTTATTATTATAAAATACATGATTTACTTAAATTAACTTCTACAGCCACATTTTTTACTACTTCCACCTGAGCTACAACATCCACCACATTTTATTAATCCAAGATCTCTTAAATCTCCAATAGATAATTGAGCTACATTTTCTGTATAATCTTCATAATCTCTAGTAGATTTTAATAACTCTTCTTTTCCTATTTCTACCACTACTTCACCTCCCCATACTTTATTTTAATATAATTTTTTTATCTATTATATCATATATTGATTTTATCTTATTCTAAATGTTTTTCATAGCTTTAATAGTAATTTAAATCATCAATTATCATAAT
>X276_Barnacle_Goose__coassemble_525_pt1 | contig 12156 bp, 8 predicted proteins | sample X276_Barnacle_Goose__metabat2_high_PE_012 | metagenome-assembled genome bin X276_Barnacle_Goose
TATATTGAAAGCTTCATCCCAAGCCCATATTGTTATTTTATTACTTTCACTCTCTGCAGCATTGTTGTTTTCACCACCTGTAGGCTTACTATTTCCTCCACAAGCTACTACCCCTAAGCTCAGTGCTGTTATTAATAAAATTGATGCTAATTTTTTAATTTTCATTTAAACCCCTCCATTTTTAATATAAGTCCCTTCTTATTACCATTTAACACATTTTGTAAAGATTTAGGAAACTTATTTGTAATGCTTTACATCTTATATATTTATTTTATCATAGTTAATTATTTCAATTTAGAAAATTATTTGTTTAAACTATTAATATTTTTAGATTATGTTTTTTTTATTGTATAAAGCTTGGACTTTTTTTAGATAATTGGACTTTTTTAGTTTTGATTTATTTTTTATAAATACATAAAAATTAAGAGCTGTATCAAATTAATTTCAAAATTTAACTAATACAGCTCTTAATTTAATTATTATTTTAGTCTTCTTAGTACATTAAGTCAAAACTTTCTTTTATAAATACATTTTTATAAACTTTATTGTGCAACTGCTGATTCAACTTGACTTTGGAAAGTTTTTAAAGTTTCATCAATATCTGCTCCACCAACTATAGCTTGAGCAGCTTCAGTCATAATGTCTTCTATTGCATAAGTGTGCATTCCATAGTTTACAGAAGGAACTTCACTTGTCCATTTAGCAAAGTCTGCAAATAATTCTTGTCCACCAAAAAACTCATCTGCTTTTTGATAATTAGGTGCTTCTGCTGATTTATTTAAAGTACTAACTAAAGTTATATCTTCTGCTAATTCATTCATCAAATCTACATTGGATGCAAAGGTCTTAGCTAAGAAATCTGTTGCCATATCAGTGTTTCCAACATTCTTAAGAACATACCATCCTGATCCCCCTATAGAAGATGCATTAACTGATTTGCTATTAGCACTCATTTTTGGGAATTCTGCTGCAGCCCATTTACCACTTTGAGCTTCTACCTTTTTAATTGAAGGTACAATCCAACATCCTGTTATTACTGATGCAACTTCTTCATTGTTAAATGCTGAAACAAATTGATCCCAATCAGATACTTGTTTTATTATGCCTGCATCTAATAAATCTTTTTGAATCTGCATTGCTTGCTTTAATGCTTCGTTATCAGCTATAGTTACTTTTCCATCTGCATCTGTTAACCATGAGCCTGTACTTTGTAACATCATTCTAACAAGTGGTAGTTCACTTGGATCTATTGTACACATAGCAATACCAGTTTTTTCTTTAACTGCCTTACCTATTTCAATATATTTTTCCCAAGTTAAGTTTTCCATATCTGCCTTAGTATAACCAGCTTCCTCTATTAAATCTGTTCTATAAAAAGTTGCTGCAACTCCACTATCAAATGGAACACCATATAATTTTCCATCTATATAGTTAACTCCTGTTTTATATTCAGCAAAATCACTTTGTTTAGCTATTGAAGATAAATCAGAAAATTCATCTTGATATGCTGTTAAGTATCCTTGGATTCTATAATCTTCAATTAAGACTACATTAGGAAGTCCTTCATAAGATCCTGAAGATAAGCTTGTATTTAATTTTGCTACTATATCATCTTGAGCCATTGTAACAACTTCAACTTCTGCATCAGGATTTTCTTTTATATACATCTCTTTAGCTTTATTTGCTGCTACTATATTGAAAGCTTCATCCCAAGCCCATATTGTTATTTTATTACTTTCACTCTCTTCAGTATTGTTGTTTCCACCTGTAGGTTTGCTAGTCCCTCCACAAGCTACCAACCCTAAAGTTAACGTTGCTGTTAATAAAATTGATGCTAATTTTTTAATTTTCATTTAAACCCCTCCATTTTTTAATATTAACCCTATTCTCATTACCATTTGACTAATTGTTATAAAGATTTAGGCAATCCACGCTTTGTAATGCTTTAAATTGAGTAGATTTATCTTACCACATGTTAATTATTTAAAATTAGAAAATTCTTTATTTAAACTATTAATATTTTTAGATTATATTTTTCTCTTCATCCAATATTTGTATCATTTTGGTGTATTAGGATAATTTTTAGTTTTTATAATATGCATCATTTTGCTTCTATATATGATAAAATTAATAAATAAATCTATTATGTTAGGAGAATCTTAAATCATGGTTACAATTAAAGATGTAGCAAAACTGGCTGGCGTATCTGTTGGAACAGTATCTAAAGTTATAAATAATATTGAAGTAAAACCAAAAAGCAAAGAATTAGTCGAAAATGCTATAAAAGAATTAAATTATGAGCCAAATATATATGCTAGAGGTTTAAAACTTAATAAGACAAATACCGTTGCTCTTATACTACCAACTGTATGGAATCCATTCTTTGGCGAATTAGCTTATAACATAGAAAAAAATTTAGCAAAATATAATTTAAAAATGATTTTATGTAATTCTGAAAATGATTATAAAAAAGAACTAGAATATATAACTATGGTAAAACAAAATAAGGTTGATGGAATAATTTCTATAAGCTATAGCGATATAGACTCTTACATATCTACTAATATTCCTATTGTTAGTATTGATAGGTTTTTTACAGAAGGAATTCCTTATGTAAGTAGTGATAACTTAAGTGGTGGTATTATGGCTGCTAAAGAATTAGTTAAAGCTGGTTGCAAAAAAATAGCTGTAATTGGTAGAGGTTCTAAGTTAAATAATTCAACTACTAATAGAGCACTTGGATTTGTTAACTATTGCAAAAATAATAAAATTGAGTATAAAGACTACTACTATGTGGGCCACTCCAAAGAATTCGAAGAATTTTTAGATGATTTTTTAATCACAAACTTCAAAGATAAAATAAACTTTGATGGGATTTTTGCAATAACGGACGAATATGCGAAGGAAGTTATTGATAAGTTAAATAGCCTTAATGTCCATATACCTAATGATGTACAAGTAATTGGATATGATGGTGCAAAATCACATTCTAAAGATTCTATAAAAATTTCAACTATAAGGCAGCCTCTTGAGTTAATTGCAGAAAAAGCTGTATATAATTTAAATAAAATAATAAATCAAGAATCTATATCCAATGAAATTCTACTCCCAGTAAAATTTATTAAAGGTTATAGTACAAAATAAAAAAGTGGACACAGATAGATTTGCTTATGACCTCGCTACTCTCCAAGTCATCGCAAATCATTATATGTTCACTATTAACCCAACTTCAGGAACTACAAAACTACCGTGGTCATAAATCACAAATCATTATATGTTCACTATTAACTGAAGGATGAAATTATAAAAAAAATGGTATGACTATTGATTTTCTGTTACTTTGACAATTTCCAAGTAACATCACCCAATAGTCACCCACTTAATTTTTAAAAGTAATGATTCTTTTTAAATATCCCACATTTCAACTTCTATATCTGCTGATCCGTCTGCAAAAATGCTTATACCTTTACTTTCATTACTTGGATAAATTCTTGATGTAAACACTTCTTCCCCATTATTAATGAATATTTCCACCATAGAAGTATCAACAAACATTTGTATATTTAAATCTTTTGTATCAATGTGACATTTACGTACTGTACCAAATTCTAATACAGTTGGCTCTCCTGATTTTTCTCTATCAAGAACAATCTTCTTCTCTTCTAAATCATAATAAAATACCGTTTCTTCATTATTACCTTTTCTAAACTTCAACCCAACATATCTTCCTGTAATGTTTTTGTAATTACAAATCAATTCATATGTAGTTCCATTAAATCCTTCAAATTCTCTATCTTCATTGTTTAATGTAGCTTTTACTTTTCTACCATTTTTCCTTAAAGTTTCTAATTCTTTTACAGGTATTTGATATAATTTATTATTTTTTAATTGAAGTTCTCTTGGCAGTGTCATATTATGTGCCCATCCATTTCTATCTGTTACACAATCAACACCAGGTAATCCACACCATCCAATTAATATTCTTCTACCATTTTCATCTTCCATAGTTTGTGGTGCATAGAAATCAAAACCTCTATCTAATTCAGTAAATTCACCATGATTAAATTTTCCATTTTCAAAATCAATCTTGTTTCCTACTAAATATCCTGAGTTATCTCCATTATGATATTTGTCACCTTCTGGTTTAATTCCTTGTGGAGAAAATAATAATATTCCTTTATCCTTAAGTTCAAAATAATCTGGACATTCCCACATAAATCCATTGCCCTTATATTTAGTATCTATTTCTTTTTTCAAAGTCCAATTTAGTAAATCTTCTGATTCATAATAAACTACAGTACCTAATTCATTTTTATCTTGAACTCCAATTAAGCAATAATACTTTCCATTATGACTCTTTAATACCTTTGGATCTCTAAAATGATCTGTATATCCTTCTGGCTGAGTAATAAGTGGTTTATCCATCTTTCTTATATCCCCTTTTTTATCCATAATGGCTAAGCATTGATATGGATGTCTTATCCAATCTTTATCTCTAGTATTTCCTGTATAAAAAAGATATAATTCGTCATTTTCTACTATTCCAGTTCCTGAGAATACGCCATGACTTTCAAAGTATTCTGTTGGTTCTATACCTATTCCCCTATCTTGCCAGTTAACTAAATCTTTTGATGATACATGATACCAATATTTTAATCCATGTACAGGTCCTAAAGGAAACCATTGATAAAATAAATGATACTCTCCATTGTAAAATGAAAATCCATTTGGATCATTTAAAAGGCCTGTCTTAGGCTGAACATGAAACTTTTGTCTGTATGGACACTTTGCTACCTGTTCTTCTAATGCTTTAAACTCCTCTTTAGAAATATCCTCTATTTTTCTATATCTCTGTTCTTTTGTCCACTCCATTATAAACCTCCTTCTAAAACCTATTTTTAAAATAGATTTTACACAGATAATTTTATCTTAATAACCCCATTAATCTTAAGCTATTTTTTTATCTTTTTTCTTCTCTACGAACTTTGCAATTATTAATGTAGATACAAACGCTACTATAAATGCTATTACTAAACCAACCATATATTGAATCATTGATTGTGGTCTTATAACTATTACTCCTGGTAATCCAGCTGGTCCTGGAGAAAGTGATAATACTTTCATAAATGTTACATAAGCTGATGCTACTGCTGATCCAATTAATGCTCCTACAAATGGGTACTTAAGTTTTAAATTAACTCCAAATACCGCAGGTTCTGTAATTCCTAGTAACGCTGAAATCCCTGCTGCTGATGCTAAACTCTTCATCTTTGCATTCTTTTTCATTATTAATATAACTGCTAATGCTGCTCCACCTTGTGCAACATTTGATGCTGCAACAACTGCAAATGTTGGTGATCCACCTAATGTACCAATGTTTGCAAGAATTTGCGTTTCTGCTGTAATAAGGCTATGATGCATTCCTGTTATAACAAGTAATGGATAAGCAACACCATATATTGCTCCACCTATTGGTCCTAAACTAAAGAATAACCACATAACACCTGCTGTTAATCCATCACCTACAACTCTCATAATAGGTCCTACTGCTGTAAATGTTAAAACTGCTGTAACTAAAACTGCTACTAATGGTGTAATTATATTATCCAGCATTGGAGTAACTATTTTACGTGTATATTTTTCTGTTTTAGCTAATACATATGCTGATACTATAACTGGTAATACTGTTCCTTGATATCCAACTTTAGCTATTCCAAATCCAAATATATTCCATACTGGAACTGTTCCATCTAATAATGCTTGTCCATAACTATAACCATTTAATAAATCTGGATGTATCATTATTGCCCCAATAACTGCCCCAAGTACTGGAGTTCCTCCAAATATCTTAGCTGCTGAGAATCCAATTAATACTGGTAAAAATGTGAATGCTGCATTAGAGAATGTATTTATCATAGAAGCAACATCTGCCCATTGTGGGTATGCTTCTATAAGTGACTTCCCTTCAACAAATAACCCTTCTGCTGTAAGTACATTATTTAATCCCATTAATAGACCTGCTGCAACTAGAGCTGGTAATATAGGAACAAATATATCTGCTAAGGATTTCAATAACCTTTGTAATACATTTTGCTTCTTTTCCCCTTTTTTCTTAACCTCTTCTTTAGTACTTTCTGATATATTTGATATAGCAATAAATTCTTTGGCTACTTCATCAACTATACCTGTACCCAATATAATTTGAAACTGACCTCCATTATTAAAGTTACCTTTAACTAAATCAATTTCCTCAAGTTCTTTTAAATTTATTTTTGTATCGTCTTTTAATACAAGTCTTAATCTTGTAGCACAGTGTGCAACACTAACTAAATTTTCTTTTCCCCCTACATTTTCTAATATCTGCTCTGCAGTCCCTTTGTAATTATCTTTTTTTGTCATTTTGCTTACCTCCTACTACCATATATGAAACGTTTCAAATTTAAGTTTTAAAGTAATTGAAACGTTTCAATTATATAATAGTACGAAAAATATATTAAGTCAATATATTTTTATATACGTTTACATATATATTTTTCACTCTATATATTGTTTTCTATATTTAACTCTTCTTCAGTAGGCATAGAATCTATTGCTCCATAATTTGTACAAGTTATAGCTCCTACCTTATTAGCATAACCTATTATATTTTCCCACATTTCTAAAGATATATTTTTCTTATCTTCAATATTTGCAACTTTTTTTAATACACCACCAACAAATGCATCTCCTGCTCCAGTAGAATCCACTTGTTTTATTTTTATTGATGGAATAGTTCTTTTCTCTCCATTAACACTTAATAAAGTTCCCTTTGAACCTAATGTTATACAAATTATTTTAGCACCTATTTTGTGAAGTTCATCTATACCACTTTCTAAATTTTCCTTACCTGTAATAAGTTTTATCTCTTCGTCACTAAGCTTCATGAAATCTGCATATTTAGTAAAGTGTTTACAATCATCTATAAATCCTGATAATTTTTCTTCTGTTATTAAAGCATCTCTGTAATTAGGATCAAATGAAACAAATATTCCCTTTTCCTTTGCATATTCTAAAAGTTTAAAGTATGTATTCTTTAATTCCCCATCTAAAAATCCTGTTGCAGAACCAAAATGAATTATATCATTAATACTTATCTTATTTAAATTTATGCTTTCAAATTTATATTCTCCATCACTACCTCTATTAAACTCAAAATCTCTTTCTCCATTTTCATCAATAGCTACAAAAGCAAGGGTTGTTTTCCCTTCCATCTTAGTCATTTCAACATCAATATTTACCGACTTTAACACATCTACTAGAAACTTTCCAAATGAATCATTTCCAACTTGACCTAAAAATGCTGATGAACCTCCTAATTTACAAACTGAAGCTGCTACATTAGCCGGTGCTCCTCCTGCCTTTTTTTCAAAATTAACACCATTAGATAATCCTTTATTTATATCCTTACCTATAAAATCAATTAAAAGTTCACCTATACAAAAAACTTTATTCATTTTATTTAAGACCTCCTTAATTTTAATTAATAATTTTCATTTAGATAGTACAAATCTTACCTATTTTTATATTCTCCTTTATTTATTTTTATTTCTTCTCTTTTTGATAAAACTATTTATGAAAATCATTAATAATAATTTTATCATCCCGTCCTTAAAATAACAATATTTGCTTAATCTTTATTAATTTCTCTTAATAATTTTACATTTAAAATTAAGGGACTATCTGTCATAGCCCCTTACTCTAACTATTATTTCCTATTAATTACTTTCACTTGCAATCCTTCGGCTACATCTAAAGTTTTTTCATGCAATATATCATCAAAACTACCACAAAGACTTGCATCTACTATAATATCAGCATTCCTATACTGTGATTGAAACATTACTATATTACTGATTACGCATATATTTGTAACAACTCCAACTATCTCAATTTCATTGATATCATTTCCTATTTCATCAGCTAACCTAATCATATCCTTTGGAGATATTCCAAATCCTTCTTTTTCATAATGTAATGTATTTTCAGAATTTAAAAACTCATTTATTTTTCCATATAAATTATGTCCGTTAGTTCCTTTTACACAATGAGCTACTGGCAAGTTTTTACCTTCTCTAGTTTTTAAATATTCTTCATAATGAGTATCATAGGTAAACACTACTTTGTGTCCATTTTGAAGATATTTCTTAACTTTCTCATATATAGAGCCCTCTAAAGTTTTTGCTTTTTCAAATCCAAGTGTTCCATCTACAAAATCATTTTGATAGTCAATAACTACTAATAGTTTTTTCATAATAATTGCCTCCTTAATTTTTATATGATACATTTTCTTAACTAACATTTAACACTTTTTATAGCTTGATCTGCACTCCAAAAAATCATATTACTTCCTAATTTTTCTTCTAATCCTGACTTATAGATAGTATCTTTTACTTGTTCTTGTAACCCACATAGCATAATCTTGCAGCCTCTATCTTCTGCTTCTTCTATTACTTCCCTTAAAGCTTGTAGTGCTGATATATCAATTAATGATACTCCCCTCATTGATAATATTATAACTTCAACTTGTTCTATTGATAAGATTTCCCTTTTAAACTTCTCTACTGTTGCAAAGAATAAAGGACCTGTTAAATATACAACCTTAATATTATCTAAGTTATCTTCCATAATACCATCTTTATCTAATCTTTTTCTATCTACGTCACTTATTGATATGTCCATATTAGAAACTTTTACAATAAATAAAAGACTTGAGAAAATTACACCTATTAATATAGCCTGAGTTAAATCAAATACTATAGTTGCACACATAGTTATTAAAAACTTTGATATTGCACCCTTAAATTTTTTAGAAAAAAGATAATTTATATTTTCCCATTCGTTCATTCTAAAAGCAGTTACCATTAAAACACCTGCTAATGCCGATAATGGAATATTAGACATTATAGGCGCTAGTAAAAACATTGATAACATTAAAAATATAGCATGAAAAATACTTACTAATCTTGAGTTTAATCCTGATTTAATAGCTACACTTGTTCTTGCAATGGCAGCAGTTGCTGGAACTCCACCAAAGAAAGGAATTATAATATTCCCTACTCCTTGTGCTATTAATTCTCTATTGGCATCAAAAGTATCACCTTTCATTTTCTTTCCAACTTCACCACATAATAAGCTTTCAATCATAGCTAATGCAGCTATACTAATAGCTGGAATTATTACATTTTTAATAGTATCAATATTTAATGAACTGATTCTAAGTCTATCATCTAAAATTAATTTTTGTGGTATATCTCCAATTATATTTAAAGGTAATTCAAATATCATATTTATTATTAAAGCTACTATTAGTCCAATTAATGATGATGGTATTACCTTATTTAACTTTTTAGGCCATATAATCATAATAACAATAACTAGCACTCCAATTCCAAGAGAATACCAATTTGGATTTAATGGAGTTGTAAAGAAATTTAATAATTTTATCGCAGCTGAATCGGATGATTTGGTTAATACTCCAAAGAAATTATCTAATTGCCCTATAGCAATTGTTAATGCAATTCCTGATGTGAATCCAGTAATTACTGGTGATGGTATATATGAAACTATTTTTCCTAATTTTAATATTCCTGCTATTATCAACATTACCCCTGCTAATACTCCAGCTATCCATACACCTTCTAATCCATACTTTAGAAATAAAGCAACTAAAATGGCACTCATTGCTCCTGTTGGTCCAGATATCTGAAAACTTCCCCCTGATAAAGTTCCAATTACTATCCCAGCTATTACAGCAGTTACTAACCCTGCAGCTGCCGTAGCTCCACTACTAACTCCAAATGCTAATGCTAATGGTAGTGCTACTGCCGTCACTGTTATTCCTGCCATTAAATCTTGTTTTAAATTTAAAAGATTATACCCCTTAAATTCATTCTTAATGTCATTAATATAATTTGTAAACATCAAATTTCCGTCCCCTTTGCCTAATTTATTTATTAGTTTTCCCCCTTGTAATTCTAACTCTACATAAAAGATAATACAATATATCTAATTATAAATTAGATAAGTATATTTTAATTAGAGCTCTCTTATTATTTAAAAGTTTATATTATTTTAGTTTATTTACTTAGAGTATACTTTGTGGTAATATGTAGCTTTAAAAAGAATGCAGATGTATTACTTTTGCTAGACAGCATCATATTTATTGGATGTAGAAAAAATTAAGCTTATAAGGAGAATATATGGATATATTAGAATTAATGCAACAAAATAAAGGGTATAACGTAAGTCATATGGATATGCCAATAGAATTTCAAAATAAAGCAAAAACTCTTTGTTGGGAGTATAATCAAACTAGACCTGATGCTTCATTAGAACGTAGTAAAATATTGAAGGAATTGCTTGGAACTTACAATCCATTAGTATTTATAGAACCTTCTTTTAAATGTGACTATGGATTTAATATTCATACAAAGGGACTTACTATAATTAATTATAATTGTGTTATTTTAGATACTTCTCCAGTGTATATTGGAGCAAATGCATATATTGCACCAGGTGTATGCATTGCTTGTTCTGGGCATCCATTGAATTCGAAACAACGTATGGAAGGAATATTAACTTCTAAACCAATTACCATAGAAAATGACGTATGGATTGGTGCAAATGCAACGATTTGTGGTGGAGTAACAATAGGAGCAGGAAGTGTAATAGGAGCTGGAAGTGTTGTGACAAAAGATATTCCGTCAGGTGTGATAGCCGCAGGAAATCCATGTCGTGTGTTAAGACCTATAACAGATAACGATAAGGTAACATTAACAAAAATTCAAAATTAATGTAATATAAGAGATATATAGTTTATTATTCGTATTTTTTAGATAAATTTCAATTTGTAAGGAAGTTTTGATGAACAATTTTAAAGTAGTAAGAAATAAAGACCAGTGATTTAAAATCGCTGGTCTTTTAAATTAAAAATATATAATATCAACATTATTTTAAAAAAAGAGACAAATATTAAAAGAAACTAATACTATTGTCTAAGATTTAAAAGTTTGTTTTTTAATTGTTCTTCTATATTCCTTAATTCTAATTCAGATTCTTTGCGCTTTTGACGTCCTTCTGTTTGTATTTTAAGTATTTCATCTAAAGTAGAAATTAATGATTCATTTGTCATTTTAAGAGTTTCAATATCTACAATTCCACGTTCAGCTATTTTAGCTGTTTCTATAGTTGAAATTTTAAGTGTTTCTGCATTCTTACGTAAAAGTTCATTTGTCATATTTGTTACTTCGTTTTGAACCTTAGCTGCATTGCTAGAATGGGAAACCCCAAGTGCTAAAACAATCTGACTTTTCCAAAGTGGAATAGTATTTACTATTGTAGATTGTATTTTTTCTGACATTAAAGAATCATTATTTTGAATCAACCTAATTTGAGGAGCCATTTGAAGGGAAATCATTTTAGTTAATTCTAAATCATGAATCTTTTTCTCAAAGCGGTTGCAAAGTGAAATAAAATCATTTACCTCTTGTGCATCTTGTGGAAGTCCACTAAGTCTTGCTTTTTCTTGCAACCTTCTAAGATCTTCTTTTTCTAATTTTTGAAGTTTCTTTTTCCCAGCTAAAATGTACATTGAAAGCTCTTTAAAATATACTTTGTTTATTTCATACATTTTATCAAGCATAGCAATATCTTTTAAAAGCTGTATTTGATGCTTTTCAAGGGTATTGCACATTTTATTAATATTATCTTCTACCTTATCATATTTTACTTTCATTTTTGAAATCTTATTTTTCCCTTTTTTAAAGAATCCTAAAATCCCCTTCTTCTCTTCTGTTTCTTCAAAATTCTTTAATTCATGTACTACACTAGATAGCATCTCACCAATTTCCCCTAAATCTTTAGTTCTCACATTTTCTAAAGCAGTTTCAGAGAAATCAGCAATTTTCTTCTGAGCTCCTACTCCATATTGCAAAATTGAATTTGAATTAGTTATCTCAATCTTATCAACAAATTGATCTACCATCTTTTTTTCTTCTTCTGTTAAATAAATATCTTCAATTACTGCTTCATTTATTTTTTCCTCTTCTATTTTTACAATAGGACTTTCTTCATTAAAAGCTTCAAAAGTTAAATCTGGTTTTATATCAATATTTTCTT
>X276_Barnacle_Goose__coassemble_528_pt1 | contig 12142 bp, 11 predicted proteins | sample X276_Barnacle_Goose__metabat2_high_PE_012 | metagenome-assembled genome bin X276_Barnacle_Goose
GTTATAATTAATAATTAAAAACTAAGAATTCTATTTATAATTTAATTAACTTAATCTATAAAAAATATTTGAATATTTTTATTTTTAATTATTAAATAACGAGAGGAGTGATCGTTTTGGAAAATAATATTGATAATAAGAAAATTATTTTTAGTGGAATCCAACCTTCAGGTAATCCTACCTTAGGTAACTATTTAGGTGCTATGAAAAATTGGGTTAAACTACAAGAAGAATTTGATTGTTATTTTTGCGTTGTTGATTTACATGCAATAACTGTAAGGCAAGAACCAAAAGAACTTAGACAAAAAACTTTAGAAATGTTAGCTATTTATATAGCTGCTGGAATAGACCCTAAAAAGAATACTTTATTCATTCAGTCTCATGTGCCAGCTCATAGTGAAGCTGCTTGGTTATTAACTTGTAACTCTTACATGGGTGAATTAAGTAGAATGACTCAATATAAAGATAAATCTCAAAGATATGGAGACTCTATTGGAGCTGGTTTATTTACTTATCCAGTTTTAATGGCTGCAGATATTTTATTATATAATACTGATTTAGTTCCTGTAGGTCTTGATCAAAGACAACATCTAGAACTTGCAAGAGATATTGCTGTTAGATTTAATAACTCTTATAGCCCAACATTTAAAATTCCTGATGGATATATCCCTAAAGTTGGAGCTAAAATTATGAGCTTACAAGAACCAAATAAGAAAATGTCTAAATCTGATGATAATCCAAATTCTTATATACTTATGATGGATCCGCCAGAGGTTATAAGAAAGAAAGTTTCAAGAGCTGTTACTGATAGTCTTGGTGTTATAAACTATACAGAAGAACAACCTGGTGTTAAAAATCTTCTTGACTTATTAATAGCAATTAATGGTTCAACGGTTGAGGAATTAGTTGAATATTATAAAGATAAAGGCTATGCTGAATTAAAAAAAGATGTAGCTGAAGCTATTATTAGCGAATTAGAACCAATTCAATTAAAGGTTAAAGAAATCTTAAAGGATAAAAGTTATCTTGAAGGAGTTTATAAAGAAGGTGCCGAAAAAGCTAACTATGTTGCAATGAAAACTTTAAGAAAAATGCAAAAGAAAATTGGACTAATACCAAGATTGTAAAAAAAAGTAAGGGGGTCTGACCCTATACAGGGTCAGACCCCCTTACTTTTATTCCCAATTTCTGTTTGTTAGATAATTCATGAAAGGTTCTCTTAAATCATCTCTTTTTAAAGCAAATTCAACAGTTGCTTGTAAAAATCCTAATTTATCTCCAACATCATATCTTTTACCATCAAAATTATATGCATACATAGCTTCATTTTCAATTAAAGTTTGAAGGGCATCTGTTAATTGTATTTCCCCACCCTTACCTGGTTTTGTTTGTTGTAATATATCAAAGATTTGTGGTGTTATTATATATCTTCCAAGTATAGCTATATCACTTGGTGATTCTTCTACCGCTGGTTTTTCAACTAATTTTTTAACTTTATAAACCTTATCTTCAATATGTATTCCATCAACGATTCCATATTTATCGACTTGAGTCCTATCAACATGTTGAACCCCTAATATAGAAGTTTTATACTCCTTATAGCAATCCATTAATTGTTTAAGACAAGGTACTTCTGAATCTACAACATCATCTCCAAGTAATACTGCAAAAGGTTCATTTCCAACAAAAGCTTTAGCACATAAAATAGCATGTCCAAGCCCTCTTGGTTCCTTTTGTCTTATATAATGTATATCAACCATATTTGATATACTTCTTACCATTTCAAGTAATTCATCTTTATGAGCTTTTTCAAGTTCCATTTCAAGCTCTATTGATCTATCAAAATGATCTTCAATACACTTTTTATTTCTTCCTGTTATTATTAATATCTCTTCTATACCTGAGGCAACTGCTTCTTCAATTATATATTGTATAGTAGGTTTATCTACTATAGGTAGCATTTCCTTAGGTTGAGCTTTTGTTGCAGGTAAAAATCTTGTTCCAAGGCCTGCAGCCGGTATAATAGCTTTTCTAACTTTCATTTATATCCCTCTCAATCTTATCATTTTACATAATAATATACATATAATATTATCACAGTAAGTAATGTAAATCAATTTGTCTATCCCACAATTTGTAATATTTTACTTATTATTTGTTATTTTATCTTATAGTTTTAATAAAATCTATATACTTATTATGGTCTATAGCAAAGTTCCCTGAAACCTTAGCCCCATCTTCTAAACTTTTAGTTACAACGGACCCTAAACTTACACTTACTTTATTACCTAGTTTAAGGTTATTAGAAACCACAGCACCAAGTCCAACCCAAGAGTCACTACCTAATACTGTTCTTCCTCCAAAGGTTGATCTAGAGGCTATTAAGCACCTCTCTCCTATTTTAACTCCATGTTCTATATGTACTAAGTTATCTAATTTAGAATAATCACCAATTATAGTGTTATCCCAAGGATAAAGTGCCTTATCAATACAGCTATTATATTGAATTTCTACATTATTTCCTATAATAACTCCACCACAGTGAGTTACATTCATAATAATTCCATCTACTCTTTTATATTCATAACCTTCGCCACCTAAGACAACCCCAGATCTTATTATTGAATTATCACCAATTACTGTATTTTCTCTAATTACTACAAACTCTTCAATTTTAACATTATTTCCTATTTTAACGTTCTTACTACTAATAGATGCTAAATTACTTATTTCACAGTTTTCTCCAATAATAGTTTCAAAATCATTTCTTTTATAATCATAATCCATAGACTTAGCAAGCTTATTATGAAGCTTAAAATAATCCATTCTAGGGTTATTTGCAATAATCACCCCATAACTATCCTTTAATTTTTCTCCTATATATTCATTAGTTATTACAGCTTTAATATCTTTACTTAAATCTTTTATATATTTTTCATTTTCAATAAAAGATAATATTTTTTTACCACATTCTGCTGTTGTAAGCCCTAAGGAATCTACTTCTGAATCCTTTAAGACTTTTGCACCTTCAATGAGCTTAGAAATTTCACTTAATAGCATCTTATGTCCTCCTATGTTTTAAATCTGATAATATCTATCTTTTTTATTTTTCAACCCTTTTTTTACAGTTTTTAAAGATATATAAGAAATTATCGTTAATACGCCTATAGTAATTATAATAAATTTAAATCTATTATTTTCATTTAAATTATAATAAAAATACCTAGCATTAATAACTTCTACTATAGATTGAGATAAGATAATCCCTGGGAAAGTAACTATCATAAACTCTAATATTCTTTTTGGAAAATTAAATATAATACCTTCATTCATATTTTCTACTAACATTTTATTAGTTAGTTTTTTACCTATAATCAAACATATTAATCCTGCTAAAATAAAAAATATACTAATACCTATAGTTATTCCCATATAATTATCATAATTATTATAATAACCTTCAAGATAATTAATAATAATTCTAGTTCCACTTATTCTATTATATGAACTTTCTACATAATGACTTATTAAATAACTATAATTTACAAATATCCCAATTACATAAATAAATATAAATATTATAGAAGCAACCATATAATATAAATTTGAGAAAAATGAATCTAATAAAGCTAGTCCGCCTATAGCTATTGTTGATATACTTATTATTCTTAATATATCTAATAAAACTTTAATCATAAAAAAATCTACATATCTTACAACTTCATAATAAATATATATTTTTTGAATTATTAATCCTATAAAAATAATTAAATATATTAAAGCTGACATTGAAATTATAAAAAACTCTCTTTTTCTTATATCTATTCTACTAAAAGGACCAGATAAAAGTGTATTCCACTTTTTTCTTTTAAAAACTCCTACACTTATAATATAAGCTATACAAATATATATTATTAAATATAATATTCCAATAAAATTATTTATTAAATAATCAATCCCATAATTGAAACTATATAAATTTCTTAACAAATCATTTTCAAAATATGAAGTTATAATCAAATTATTAATAATAACAGAAGATATATACAGTAAAATTAATGGCAGAATTATCTTAGAATCTCCTTGGTAAAATAAACTTCTATTTAAATATTTCTTCATAATCCTCCCCACCTCCAAGCTTACTTATAAATATCTCTTCTAAACTTAAATCTATTTCTTCAATAAATAAAGGTCCCTTACTTTCTAACTTTTCAACAAAATCCTTATTATAATTTTCTGTAATAAGAGTAAATACTCTACCAACAGATTTTATAGAAGTAACTCCCTCTATTTTTAAATCTTCTTCATATATTGGTTTATCAAAAGCTATCTGAACCTTTTTTATATTGTTTCTTAATTTATCTAATGAATTATAATAATTAACAGTTCCGTTACTAATTATTAAAATATCGTCACAAACTTGCTCTAAATCAGATAGGTTATGAGAACTTATAATTATTGATTTATTTTTATCTTGAATCTCTTTACCTATTATTTCAATAACCTTTTTCTTTAATATAGGATCTAATCCTGAAGTAGGTTCGTCCAAAATAATTACTTCACTATCTATAGATAATGCAAGCATTAAATTAACTCTTACTTTCATACCCTTTGATAGTTGCATAAACCTTTTGTTTATTGGTATTTTAAAAATTTTATTTAATTTATAAAATCTATCTTCATTAAAATTTTTATATATACTTTTATAGTAATTAATAGCTTCTGTTACAGTAATTAAATAGAAACTTACCTGCTCATCAGGGACAAAAGCTATTTTCTCTTTAACTTTTTTATTATCATAAACCCCTTCATTATCAATAGAAATCTCTGAAGGCTTTGAAGCATAAATTCCTACTAATGCTTTTATAAGTGACGTTTTACCTGCTCCACTTGGTCCAATAATCCCAAGAATTCTTCCCTTCTCTAATTCAAAACTTACCTTGTCTAATATAGTATTCCCATTATATTTAAGTGAATAATCTTTTACCGATAATGTCACTATATTCCCTCCCCTAAAGTATTAAAAGTTTTTTCCTTTATCAAATTCTAATTATAGTTTTCATAAAAATCAACTACGTAACCTTCCCCTTCATCTATAAGCACCAAATCAAAAGTAATATATGGCTTTTCTTCATACTTATTTTCACTATTAAATTCAGTATTTACTGTTCCATCTTCATTTACATCTTCTCTATTTACATATTCATGAGAATAGTCCTCTCCCTCTATTCTAAAGAATCTTATATCACTTGGATTTTTATACCCTTTAATTTCTCTAAGAGATTCCTTATATTTAGTTTTAATATAATATATATCATTATCTTCTTTAATCTCTTTTATAGTTAACTTCTTAACGGAAGGTACACTAAGATTTAGATACCTGTTATTTCTTCCATTTCTAATATACAGCCTGTACCTCTCAGAAATACTTTCTAAAAACTCTTTAGGTGTTTCAGTAGAATAAACTCCATCCCTTCCCTTAACTTTTTCTTGAACATTAATAAAACCCATAAATTTATGAATTGCCTCTTCTGGAGTTTTATAAACTACTTCCTTCTCATAAACATTAAATTTATTGCCTGCTGTAAAAATGTATATAAAAACCATTATCAATGCAACAAAAGCCACTATTGTAGACTTCTTCATATAATACCTCCCTTTTTCGGGGTCTGACCCCAGGATGGGGTCAGACCCCGTAACATTTTTTGTAAAAAAATAAGTGTACTTATGTAAAGTACACTTATTATTATATTTTATTACCAAAGTTTTAACAATTAATATTTCCTTAAATATTACATTTATTAAAGGGATTCATATAGTTTAATTAATTTCTCTTCTTCTACATCCCAAGAAAATTCTTTTAAAAACTTTTCTTTATTCTCTGTTCCCTTAGCTTTCATAAGGTCTTTATTTTCTATATAAAACTCTACAGCCTTTGCTATATCAGCTGGCTCTAAAGGATTTACGTATTCTCCAACTTCACCAAAATAATCTCTCCAATATTTAAAATCAGATAAAACTAAAGGAATTTCTGAAGCCATATATTCTAAAACCTTTATTGGAATACTTTCTACATAATTTGCTGTAGGATGTAATGTGCACATTCCTATATCTGCAGCCTTTGTATATTTATATACATCTTTTAATGGTAGGGAACCAAAATACTTTGCATATTTATACCCTTCCATAGCCTCACATTCACTTTTTAAAGCTTCTGTTTCATAACTTCCAAGTATCCAAAGCTCTGCCTTATCTTTTAAGATATTCATAGCTTCTATCATTTCTTTAATACCTCTAATTTTAGTGATAGATCCTACATAAATTAAAACTGTTTTATTATCTTCTCTTTTTATTGGCTTAGAATTAAAAATCATATCCTTAATAGCATAATTTTTAATAGTAGCTGTCTTTTTATTTTTAAATTGAGTTGTTATTTCATCAATAACCCCTATTACAGCATCAAAATTCTTTGTAGATGTTTTTTCATATAAATTAAATATATATGAAACTATCTTTCTTATAAATAAAGGTCCTAAATAAGTTTTAGCTAATATTTGCTTTGGAACATCTTCATGAACATCATATATAACTTTTTTTCCTTTTCTTTTAAGCTTTCTACCTATTGGTATTAATTCTGGGTCATGAAAATGATAAATCTCTGCATCTATCTCTAAAGCTTTTTTATAAGCTACTTTACTTTTTTTAAGCATTCTATATATTCTGCTTTTATTAGTATTATCTAAAGCAACAACCTTAGTTCCATATATAACCTTGTCCTTATCTGAATTTATAACTAAAGAAACATCATATCCAGCTTTACTTAAGCTTTGACATTCCTTTAATAAAATTCTACTATCATTTTCATAATGAACAGTAGAAATATGACACACTTTTTTATTCATTATATAGACCTCCTTAAGATTTATTTAGTATTTTTTCGTTATCTATGGATAAAATAGAAAATAATATCCACAAAATATATGTATTAGTAATTACGCCTTTATGGTTTAATTCAATTCCTGTTGTTAGTCCTATAAATATAAATAATATTAAAGCTACAAAAATACCTCTATTTGCACTATAGTCTTTTATACATTTCTTTATCCTATCTATAAAAAGTAATATTATAGCTAATAAAGACACAATTCCAAGTTCAACTCCTATATTTAAGAAGAAATTATGGGCATGTTCCATTGTGTATAATGGTGCTGTCATATATTTTCTAAGTTCATAATTAATAGTTAAATAAGCATCTGCTGAGTTTGTTCTATAGTATTCATTAAAGTTACCAAATCCAACTCCAAATATATTGTCCTTTATTACTTCCTTACTTGTTATTATAGATAACATTCTTGCAGTATTTGATGTGTTAGTCAAAAAATGTGCAGAACTATCTCCTCTACCTAGAACTTTAGGAAGAGCATAAGGCATAGCAACTAAAGCTAAAACTGTAATTCCAATAAAAACATGTTTATATTTTCTACTAAATAAAACTAGTGTTCCAACCATTCCTAAAGCAAGCCATGCTCCTCTTGAAAAAGTTAGGAATATTGCTCCACTTTGAAGTAATAAAGATAAAACTAAAAATATCTTTTCTTTAAAATTATTCTTTTTATATAGTAATTCATTTAGAAGAAGTGGAAATACCATTAAAGCAATATTTACAAATATATTAACATTATGATATCCAAAAGTAAGTTCCTTTCTAGCTAATTTAATAGTAGATAAACTTACACCATCTATACTTAAAATTTGCATACCTCCATAAAGGCAGCTTAAATTTATAGATACTATTAATGAATAAATTATAGTTTTTATATCTTCTTTATTAAAAACCGAAATAAATAAAAATCCAAGTAAAATTGGAATCAAAACAGAAGTTGTTACTAACTGTATAGAATTTAGATAATCCTTAGAAAATAAACAACTAATATAACTTCCAATTACAAATAAAATCAAACTATAACTATATACCTTACTTGAATTACGTTTAAGTTTTTCATCTAATCTAAAAATTATTCTTTTTATATTTGTTATAAATAAAAATAATATTATTATAGATTCAAAGTTTAGTTTCATTATAAAAAAGTCCATATAAAGACCTTTCCTTGCTGTAACTAAAATTGGCATAGCTATTATAAATAAATAAATAGCCTTTTTAATATCCTTTATTGATAAGCTAATTATTACTATTGTTAAAGCTAATGATAGAGTAAAGGTTGCTCCATCTTTAATCCCTAAGGATTTAAAAGAAAACATTCCACATACAGCCGTAACAATAAATAATATAATTAATTTAAATATGTTTTTTCCATTGATCATGGTATTACTCCTTATATTTATCTAAATCTACATCCTTATTACGACTATTATTTTTAATAAAATTGTTTATATCTTCATTTAACTTTTGGATGCCAGTATTAATATCTAGCTCTCCTTTTATCATACTATAAATAGTCTTTCTTATCATATCTGAATTCCCTGCTAGAACTTCAGTTGGATCTTCTTTAAGGTGTATATATCCTTCGTTATTATTAATTTCACTATACATATCTTTTTCTTTATGTTCATAATTAAATGATGCAAAATTATAATCTTTTTCTAATAGATTTCCTGTAACTTCATTACTTATAAGCCATTCAAAAACTGTTTTAACAGCTTCATTATGCTTCTTTATTTCGTCATCACTTTTTCCATTATCAGTTCTATTAGTATTAGCTAATACTAATGTTCTTGAATAGGTATAGTAATATAATTGACCACCATCCTTATTAAAAGGAATATTACTAAATTCTAGGTTCATCCCTTCTAGCCTATCCATAACACTATATTTTTGATAAAAATTCACTGGAGTTATTGCACTTTTTCCTTCTTTAAAATCATTAAATAAATCTTCTTGAAGTTTAGTATCAAAATCATGATTAATCAAATTATTATTATACATATAATTAAGTTTAAAAAGAACTTCCTTTAATCCATTATAATCATATTCTCCTGTTTTATAATTCCAAAATGTTGGGTAAGTTGTATTATCTGATGTAGCCATAGTTCCTATTATTGTAAATACATCATGTATCCCTTTTAAAGATAAATCTAAAGGAATTATATTATTATCCTCTTTCTTTATCTTTTCCAAAACTTCTATTAATGAATCAACATTATTCACTTCAGAACTTATATCTATATTTAAATTATTCAATATATCCTTATTATACATTAATTTTTCCATAGCTGAACCATATTTAACGCCTATTATTTCATCGTTATAAGAAAGAAAACTATCATCTTTGATGTTACTTAAATCAATGCCGATTGAAGATAAAGGTTTTATAAAATCTTTTTCAAGCAATGTTTTTCCATTGTACTCAAAAATATCAATATCATATTCATTTGCAAGTTTAGTATGAACTATATTATCAAAGTCATCATTAGTTAATCTAAGTCTTATATAAATTTCTTCATTTGCTTTATTAAATTTGTCAACTTCCTCTACTATACCATCTTTAATTTCATTATTTTTTAAATATAATGTAACTACTTCTTTTGTAATATAATTTTTCTTTTCTAAGTTTATCTTATAACCCTTATATATTATAGAAGACATTATAATAAAAAATATTACAGTTATTAAATATGTGTTTTTTTTTATAAAATCACTCATATTTCCTCCTAATATTTAATTTAAAATTCCACATTTATTTCTCTTCTTTTTATTTCTCGGGAAATAAAAAAGGTGATCATATAATAGTTTTTTATTTCGCCACTATATAATAACTTTCCTACATAAATCGCTATTATAATTTATAAAAGAATAAAATAGCTGTTACAAAATATAAAATAAACTGTAACTTATGCTCTAATAAATAGATATGTCACCTCTTATTTTTATCAAATTTCGTAACAGCTCTTATTAATATTTTATTTAAGTTCTTTCATATCTGAACTTGAGAAATTATCAAATGGGAAATTTACAGGCATTCCTGTTTTTCTTGATTTATAAGCTGCAAGTATAATTGATAAAGGAACTATAGCATCTTCACCACTTACATAAGGTTTTCTATCTTCCTTAATAGCTTCTACAACATCTCTAAACAAAGGTGTATGTCCTTTTCCATAAACGCTATCTATTTCAACTTGTAAATCTTTCTTAACTGCTTCTTCGTCTTCCCCTTCAAATCTCCAAGTTTTAAGTTCATTAACAGCAAGACCACCTATAACAACAGTTCCCTCTGTTCCAAATACACTTAAAGTTTCTTCTAAATTTTTCGGATAAACAACAGCACTACCTTCAATAATTCCAATAGAACCATTTTTAAATCTTACAAGTATAGCACCAAAGTCTTCTCCTTCGATGTTATTCCTAAATGTATCACATTCTGCATAAACTCTTTCAACTTCTGAACCTACCATCCATTGCATTAAGTCTATGTTATGAATACATTGGTTCATTAAAGTACCACCATCTAAGTCCCAAGTACCTCTCCAAGGTGCTTGCTTGTAGTAATTGTCATCTCTTCTCCAAAGAACTCTTGCAGTAGCATTCATAATTCTACCAAGCTTATTTTCTTCAACAGCTTCTCTTAATTTTTGAATTGGCTTATTAAATCTATTTTGATGAGCTACCGATAACTTAACATTATTAGCCTTAGCTACTTTTATCATTTCATTTGCATCATCAATTGACATAGCCATAGGTTTTTCAACTACAATATGCTTTCCCTTATTCATACAGTAAATACCTATTTCTGCATGATATCCACTTTCTGTAGCTATAGTTACAACATCTATGTCCTCATTATCAAGCATTTCTTTATAATCAGCATAAGCCGAAACCTTTAATGATTTATCATTCATACGTTCTAAATATTCATCTTTTTTTGCCTCTGCAAGTTCTAATTTAACATCACAAGTTGCAACTAATTCAGCAATATCACTATTTTCTACTAAACCTTCAACGTGTTTATAAGAAATTCTTCCACATCCAATAATAGCAAATTTTAGTTTTTTCATTTTATTACCACCTTATATACACTTTATTATAGTTTTAAAGATTAAAGAAATATCAAGTAAGATATTACTCTTTTCTATATACTCTAAATTCAACTTAAGTTTATCCTTCATAATAACATTAATATAATATTCTTCAGGATTTTCAACTTTACCTAAAATATCATTTTCATCTTTATATCTTAAAGAAGCTAAATCAGTTATACCAGGTCTTACATTTAAAACCTTTTTTTCTTCTTCACTATAAAGTTCTACATATCTAGGTACTTCAGGTCTAGGTCCAACTAAACTCATATCACCTTTTACAACATTTAAAAGTTGTGGCAATTCATCTATTTTATATTTTCTAAGGAAAGCTCCAACCTTAGTTATTCTATTATCATTCCCTACAGTTATTTGCTTTCCAAGTTTTTCAGCATCTGTTACCATTGTTCTAAACTTATAAATATAAAAAGGCTTTTCATTTTTCCCTACTCTTTTTTGTAGGAATAGTACATTTCCCTTAGAATCTATTTTTATAGCAATGGCTACAATTAAAAGTATTGGAGATATTACTATAACTCCAACTAAAGATACTACAAAATCAAATATCCTCTTAATTCCTTGATTTATTTTGCTCATCTTATACCTCTATCTTTTCTATTTATTAGTTAGTCTTCAGTCATTGCAACTTCATTTACTTCCTTTGGTTCCTTATAGGTAGGTACTATTTGTTTCATCTTAAGTTTAACTACCTCATTATTTTCTTCATATAAAATATTCTTAAGCTCTTCAAGCTTCTTATTTAAATTTTCTATACTTTCAAATGTTGGTCTTCCTATATAAATCTTATTATGACTTGTTTCAGATAACCCTTCTTCACTCATTAATAATTCTTCATAAAGCTTTTCTCCAGGTCTTAAGCCTGTAACTTTAATTTTAATATCTACATGAGGTTCAAAACCTGATAACTTTATTAAGTCTAAAGCTAAGTCATATATTCTAACAGGTTTCCCCATATCTAAAACAAAAATTTCTCCACCTTTTGCAAAGCCTCCTGCTTGAAGTACAAGTTGTGCTGCTTCTGGTATTAGCATGAAATATCTTGTTATATTTTTATGAGTTACTGTAATTGGACCACCATTTTCAATTTGTC
>X276_Barnacle_Goose__coassemble_531_pt1 | contig 12077 bp, 8 predicted proteins | sample X276_Barnacle_Goose__metabat2_high_PE_012 | metagenome-assembled genome bin X276_Barnacle_Goose
ATAGAAACTATAGAAGGAAACAAGATAAATGTTGAATCTCTATCAACATTAGTTATAACAAAAGTTAAATAATTATATAAAAAATGGACCAATATAATTTTAAGTATATTGATCCATTTTTTTATTATATTTCTACTTTTTTTAATGTACAGGAAATTATAAAATTATTAGTTATAAAGAATGTGACTATTACTAGATTACAATTGATTTAAAAGGTGAAAGTAGTAATAGTGATTTTATGATTTCCTAACCTTCAGTTTAATAGTGAACACATATAAGTTTGTGATGACTTGGAGCGCAGCGACGGAATAAACAAACTTATATGTGTCCACTTTTTTTATTAAGTTCTGAAAATACTCTAAGTATTTCAGATACACTCCAGGCCTGTGCAAAACATCCTCTAGATTCATTTGGATTTAAGCCATCATAAATTTCTGCAATTTGACCAACACATCCTTCCCTTAAACAAGGTTCAAAGCAATCAAGTTGCTGACGTACTTTTAATTTAGCTTTTGCTGAATACTCATTTACTTTAAGATAAGAAATAAAATATCCTCCTAGAATAAATGGCCAAACAGTACCTTGATGATAAGACATATCCCGTTTAAAATGACTTCCACTATATTCTGAGACAAACTCTGAATCATATTTACTTAATGTTCTAAGTCCATAAGGCGTATATAATTCTTGATAAACTTTATCCACAACTAATTTAGATTTTTCTTTTGACAACGGAGAAAATGGAAGCATAACTGCCCAAATTTGATTTGATCTAACTTGAAAATCATAATCATTACCAGATACCACATCTTTCAAACAATTTTTATTAAAATTCCAGAACTTTTCTTCAAAAGATTCTTTTACTTTTTCACTTAATAAATCAAATTCTTCTACATTGATATTTAGTTTTTCACCAAAGAATGAAGCAACTTTTAATGCATTATACCAAAAAGCATTAATTTCTACAGGTTTACCATGTCTAGCAGTAGGTAATATTTCATTATATCTAACATCCATCCAAGTAACTTGTGAAAATCCTTCTCCTGCATTTATTAAATAATCTTCATCCATATAAATATTAAAATCAGTACCTTTTTTATAGGATTTGATAATATCTAAAACTGGAGCAAAACCTTCATTTTTGATAAACTCTAAATCATCACTAGCATTGTAGTATTCATAAAGAGCGTAAATATATAAAAGAGATGCATCTACTGTATTATACATAGGCTCAATTCCACCTTCAGGAAAAAGGTTAGGCATAAGTCCTTTATTTAAATATTTTATAAAAGTTCTAAATATATCTTTTGCATCATTAAATCTTTTGGTACTAATACAACTTCCCAGTACAGAAAACATTGTATCTCTACCCCAATCTTCAAACCAAGGATAGCCAGCTAGAATAGTTTTAGAATTTGTAGAATAACGATGACTGATAAATTGATCTGTAGCACGTACTAGAGTTTTAGCAAGTTCGTCATCATAACCGGCGTTATTAATTAAAGATTTCTGTCTAGTTATTTCATTAGAAATTAAGGTATCAATATCCTTAATAGATTCTTTTTCTAAGGAAAAAATAAGTTCATAATTTTCTTCACTTTTAGCATTACAGTTATAAAAATAAGATACTAAGGTTGTACCAGAACCAACAGAGTTTCTACCATCAACTGCATCATAGGCGAAGTAGTAATCATTTATAAATGTTGGAGAGGTTTCTATTTTACTTGTATAATTAGAGATTATTTTTAACTCCAGATTATTTGCAATAAAAGTATCACCATTAATTTGATAATTATGAGGACTTGATAATATTTCACCTCTATTAGCAAAAGTAAACACTGGAATAATCTTAAGTTTGACATCGTTATCATTTCTATTATAAATAGAATATTTTATTCCTAAAGTATTTTTGCTGTGCTCATAAACTATAGTCTTTTTCACTTCTACACCATCGTAAAAATAAGTCCATTCTGGTAGATATTCTTGAGAAAAAGAATTGAGGTTATTAAAGCCTTCTGTATTCTTAGTATGAGAAACATATTCTTGAGAACTTAAATAAATTTCCTTATTATCAACTATAAGAATTTCTTCAACTTTACTAATTATATTTTTTCGATTATTAGGAGCTTTAATACAAGCCATAAAAAGTGAATGATCATTTCTAGTTAAGGAATTAATTAAAGTTGTACTAGAAAAACCACCGAGTCCATTGGTTAGTAGATAGCAATTTTGATTTCCTCTTTTAAAAGATTTAAAATCATTTTTACCATAGATGAATTTCATTTTAACACCTTTCCTTCAGTTATATATTAATATATAGGTTGCTTAAAGTTGAGTTGAGTTTAGCAAATAAGGAATATAATGTCAACGATATATATGATAGTAATAAAAATGTGTGAAACTTTTTTAATTTTAACTGATTTAAAGAAAGCTAGTAAATACAAGGCATTAGCCAAGTAATAGATGAAATAAGATCTTGAAAGTGTGAAATGTGTAAAATTTAAAGTGGATATTAACAACTTAAACAAGTGTTTAGTGAAGGAGTTTTACATACATAAAGTGCCTAGATAGCATTGACTATATAATGGATGCATTGGTATAATTTACTCATAAAGAATAAACATTTTGAAAAGAATTTAGTAAGTATTGAGGTTGTAGTATGAGAAAGAGCGGAATAATATTACCTATATTTTCATTACCTTCAAATTATGGAATAGGCACTTTAGGAAAAGAAGCATATAGATTTGTAGATTTTCTTGAAAAAGCACAGGTGAGCTTATGGCAAATACTACCTGTGGGACCTACTAGTTATGGAGATTCACCATATCAATCTTTTTCAACTTTTGCAGGAAATCCTTATTTTATAGATTTAGAATTATTAGTAGAAAAAGGACTTCTACAAAAACAAGAAATCGAAAAATATAATTTTGGCAATTTTGAAAACGATATAGATTATGGTGTAATGTATAAAAACAGATATAAAGTTTTAAAAATAGCATATAAAAATATAAGTAAGACTTTAAGAAAAAAAATAAACTTATTTAAAAAGAAAAATAAAAGTTGGATATATGATTATTCACTATTTATGTCTATAAAAGATTATAATGGTGGGGTTTCATGGAAAGAGTGGGAAAGGGAAATAAGATTTAGAGAACCACAGGCTATTCTTAAATATTCCAATTTACTAAAAGAAGAAATTGATTTCTACAATTTTTTGCAATATATGTTTTATTATCAATGGACAAACTTAAAAAAGTATGCCAATCAAAAAGGAATTAAGATAATAGGAGATATTCCAATATATGTTGCAGAAGATAGTTCAGATATATGGTCTAATCCTAAATTGTTTATGCTAGATGAAAATTTAGTTCCTAAAAAGGTATCAGGATGTCCACCAGATGCATTTTCAGAAACAGGACAACTTTGGGGGAATCCAGTATATAATTGGGAAGAAATGAAGAAACAAGGATATAAATGGTGGATAGAGAGAATGAAAGCTTCTTTAAATATATTTGATGTAATAAGAATAGATCATTTTAGAGGTTTTGAAAGCTACTGGTCAATCCCATATGAAGATGATACAGCTATAAATGGACAATGGGAAAAGGGGCCTGGAAAAGAATTGTTTTATGCAATAAAAAAAGAACTTGGAGAAATGGAAATAATTGCAGAAGATTTAGGTTTTATAACAGAAGAAGTAAGAGAAATGTTAGATTATTGTGGATATCCAGGAATGAAGGTATTACAATTTGCTTTTGATCCAGAAGGAAATAGTGAGTATTTACCACATAATTATGAAAAGAATGTAGTAGTTTATACTGGAACTCATGATAACGATACCATAAAGGGATGGTTTAATTCAATTAATAAAGAAGAAAGAGAATTTTGCACAAAGTACACAGGAATGAAGGATGACAATGATAATTGGACTTTCATTAAGTGTGCAATATCAAGTGTAGCAGATACTTCTATATTACAAATGCAAGATATACTAAATTTAGATAAAGATGCAAGAATAAATATACCATCTACATTAGGAACTAATTGGAGATGGAGAATGAGCAAAGATGATATTACAGATGAATTAGTAGAAAAACTAAAAGTATTAAATAATATATATGGAAGAACCTTGTGAAAAATATTTTTTCATATATATAGAAAAGTTTTAAAAGAATAATAATGAGCTTATTTAAATAGGATGGTTATATTCTTATATATAACTTAAAAAGAAAAAATAAATTAATTATATTAAAAAGGTGTAAGTTATAAAATTTATATAACTTTTATAAAGGTATGGAGGGATTAATTATGAAAAGAAAGAGAATTATTGCAAGTATATTGCTAGCATGTACAGCATTTAGCTTTACAGCATGTGGTTCAAAAGGAAGTGAAGGTTCAAAAGGAAATGAAGGTTCAGAAGGAGCTGGAAATGAAATAGCAAGTACAATTACAGTTCAAGTTGAAAAGGACTGGGTTCCTTATTATGAATCTGTAAAAGAAAGAGTATTAGAAAAATATCCAAAGGCAACTATAAACTTTATTGAAACAGGATCATTTGATCATTTAAATGTAATTGACGCAACAGATGCTACAAATAAAGACGTAGCTGACGTATTTGCACTTCCAGCAGATAGATTATATACTTTAGCAAATAATAATATCCTTGCAGGTATAGATGCTAAGAAAATGGCAGAAGAAGTTGGTGGATTTAAAGATTTTGATGGAGGTATGGGTGGAAACTTCAAAATTGATGATGAATATTTAGCATTCCCATATAATATAGAAACATTAGTAGCTTACGTTAATAAAGAAAATGCAACTAGTGCTGGAATAGACTTAACTAAACCAATAGAATTTACAAGCTTAGAATTTGGAAAGATGTTAGTTACAGCTCATGATGCTTGGTATGGTGTAGCATTTACAAATGCAGTTGACTTAGAATTACTTAATAAAGCAGAAGACGGAACTTTATCTACAGATGCGACCAAAGCATATAGTGAATTAACAGATGATCAAAAGAATCTATTTGAAGGATTATATACCTATTGGAAGTCACATTATGAAAACAAAACAGATCTTTGGGACAAAGAAGCAGCAGCAGGTTATTTAGATGCTCAATTTGCAGCAAAAGATGGAGCTGCAATTAGAATAGATGGACCTTGGGCAACTACATCCTTATCAGATACCGTTGGTGCAGATAACTTAGAAGTATTACCACTTTCTAATGTTACTATAAACGGAAATCCACTTAGCCACTGGAAAGGTGGATGGGGTCTTGGAATAAATGCTAGAGTTGAAGAAGATGAAGCTCAAATGGAATTAGCCGAAGCATTTATAAAAGAAATAGTTAACCCTGAATATGCAAAAGATTTATTTAAAGGTACTGGTAAGATTTTAGAAAATGTTGAAGCTTCAGCTTATGATGGAATTGGTGGAATGGACGAAAAAGTTATAAAAGCAACTTATACTTCCTATGAAGCATCAATTAACAGACCATTATTCTTAGAATATGGTAAGGTTTGGGATTCATGGCAAAATGCATTACTTTCATGGTCATCTACAAATCCTACTAATGCAGAAGATGCTTACAAGCAAGTTCAAGCATCATTTGAAGCTATGATGGCAACATTTAAATAAAAATATTTAAATTAGAAAAGGAGGGACAAACTCTCCTTTTCTATAAATTAAGGAGTAACACATGAAAGATACAATTTATATGAGCAAAAAGATATTTTATTTAATAGTTAGCTTATGTGCAGTAATAATAATGGCTAATTCAATTGAAGCATTTATCAAAGCAAAAGATTTAGGATTATTTGAAGCATGGCTTGCAAATCCAAAACTAAATATAGATAGAAGTCAAAATACAAATCAAATTTATTCTATATATCTTACCATGTGTTTATCTGTTTTTATAATGAGAGTAATCACTCCAGTAGCATTAGGTATAAATACTTATTTTGCTTTCATAAAAACAAAAGTTAACAAATTATTTGTTTTTATATGGATAGTTTTACTGGTTGGATTATTTATGTTTACTTCAATTGGAGAGTTACATTTTTCAATTTTCTTTATTATAAGTGCAATATGTCATATAGGACTATTATTTATAATGATTTATCTGCTAGAGGAAATAAATAAACAAAAGAATATTATTAGTGCTAGAAAAATAAATTAAGCATAAAGGGGGAAGAAGGCTTTGAATACTATAAATAGGTATTTATATGATAACTTAGATAGAGAATATAAAAGGAAAAATTTATATCTAAAAGAAATAGCTATATTACAAGAAGATATAAAAAATTCAGATGGAAATGAAAAGAGTCAGCTTAAAGATAAGTTAAAGAAATTAAAGAAAAGTAAAAATGAAAATAAATATAATAAAGAACTTTTAAATTTTAGAAATGATGAAAAGAAATTTTTGAAAAATCTTGATGAAAAGATAAAAGTATTTGATTATAAAAATGGAACTTTACTTAAAAAAGTAAATGAGCTTGAAGTTAGATTATTTAAAGCAAAAGAAAAAATGACATTTTATAAAAAATATATAAATCTTACTTATGAAGCAGAACTTATATATAAACAAAGTAAAGTAGAAATAGATCAAATTCCACCTGTAATTGAATTTGCAAAAATGAGTAAGGTTGAATTAGATAAAGCATATAAATTTTTATCAGAATTATTAGATGAAGATGAAAAGAAATTTCAAGAGGAATTTAAGAAATACAAAGAAGAAGAAAATAGGCTTTTAAAGGATAATATTAAAACGATTAAATCTAAAAATAGTGAAGGATTAATTTCTGAAAAAGCAAAAGATGAGGGAGTTAATAGGCTTAAGAGATTAAAAAAAGATAGAATTATGGTTAAGTCTTTTGAGTCGAAAAAAAATTACTACACAGAAATTGTAAAAAATAAAAAATACGAATTAAATAAAGTTTTAAAACAAAAAGTGAAAACTGTTCATATTAATGTAGATGATATTAGAAGAATAGTCCCTATAGAAGTTGATAAGACAATTCCTATAGTTTCGTATTTAACTTTTTTATTACCAGGACTAGGACAATTAATAAATAAACAGTATATAAAATCGATAATAATGTTCTTAGCAACAATATATATATATGTAATAGCAATTCCATATTCCCTTGGATTTGGAAATTATAAAGGAGAGGGTATTGCTGGTCTTATAAGTTTAGCAGAAGGTGCTGGTAGACTTGATAGATCTATCATTTTTATGGTAGAGGGGATAGTAGCAATTATATTTTTAGTAATAGCTTTAGTTCTACTTATTCTTTCATTCAAAGATGTAAATAAGGTTGAAAAAGATGAGATAAGAGGAATAAGAGTAAGATCATGGTGTGAAACTAAACAAACTCTTGAAGAAGAGGGGTTACCGTATTTAGTTTCAATGCCAGCATTAGTAATTATAATTTTTATAGTATTTATTCCTATAATAACAACAATATTACTTTCAATGACAGGAATGGATCCAGAGCATCAAGCTAAATTTGGATGGGATATAGTAAGTAACTATAAGATGATATTTAAAGGTGAAGGTCTGGCTGGAAAAATATTTTGGAAGATACTTTCATGGACAATTATATGGACTATATGTGCAACTACACTTGGTATATTCTTAGGTTTTACACTCGCATTACTAGTTAATAATGAAAGAATTAAAGGGAAGGCATTTTTTAGATCTGTTTATCTTTTGCCATGGGCAGTACCAGCATTTATAACAATAATGTTCTTTAGTATATTGTCATCACCAAATGGTGTTCTTACAGAAATGCTTAGTAAAGTTTTTGGTGAAGGATTACAAATTAAGAATAATGCATTTGTATCTAAAATAGTTATCATATGCATACAAGGATGGCTTGGTAGTGCTTATGTATTCTTACTTGCTACAGGAGTACTTCAATCTATAAATAACGATTTATATGAAGCTGCAGATATAGATGGTGCTTCATCATTTAAGAAGCTAATTAGGATTACAATTCCATTAGTATTATTTCAAACAGCTCCACTTTTAGTAGGACAATATACATTTAACTTTAATAACTTCTCAAATATATATTTATTTAACTCAGGAGGACCATTTAACCCAGTTGTTTATGGAAATCTAGCAGGAGAAACAGATATATTAATATCATATATATTTAAATTAACTATGGAAAATCAATATCAAGCACTTGGGGCTGCAATTACAATTATAATTTCCATTGCACTTATGGTTATATCATATATAGGATATATAAATACAGATGCATTTAGAAAGGAGAAGTAGTTATGATTAGCTTTAAAAAGAATAATAAAAATAATTTATATTTATCTGATAGGCCACCACTTTCTCCTATGGGAAAGATTGGGGTATTAATAACTTATGTAATATTAATAACTTGGACAATATTAGTACTTTGGCCAATATCACAAATAATTATTTCATCATTCAATGGGAGTCAAGGGAAGTATTTAATATTAAATGGAGAATTTGAGTTTAGTTTAAAACATTTTCAACATTTGTTTAGTGAAACATTATATTTAAAATGGATGAGTAATACTCTTTTTATAGGAATATCAACAGCAATTTTAACTGTGGTTGTAATTTCATTTACAGGATATGCTTATTCAAGATATAGATTTAAAGGGAAAAAAGCTTCTCTTATGGCAATTATGTTGATTCAAACAATACCATCCTTTGCAGGAATTACAGCTTACTTTACAATGCATTCTATAATTTCAGATGTAGTTCCAATATTTACACGTCAGATGATGTTAATATTGATATATACAGGTGGAGGAATAGCAAGTAATACATTTATATTAAAAGGCTACCTAGATTCAATATCAACAGAGCTAGATGATGCAGCTAAAATTGATGGATGTTCAGGAATGCAAATTTATAAACTGATAATAATGCCAATAGCAAGACCGATGCTTGCAATTACAGCGTTATGGTCATTTATTGGACCTTTTATGGACTTCTTGTTACCTAAAGTATTGTTAACAACGCCAGAAGATTATACATTAGCAGCAGGGTTATTTACTTTAGTTAGCGATGTTAGAACAATTAATGAACCAGCATTCGCAGCAGGAGGGCTTCTGACAGCAATTCCAATTGTAATATTATTTGTATCACTTCAAAAACAATTGGTTTCTGGTCTTTCTAATGGGGCAACAAAAGGATAGGAGATGTTGAATTATGAAAGTAGTATTAAAGAATATAGGGAAAAAGTATGAGAATCGTGAAGATTTTACTTTAAGAGATATAAATCTTGAAATTGATGATAAAGATTTTTGTGTAATACTAGGACCTTCAGGTTGTGGTAAAACTACACTTTTACGTATGATTGCAGGGCTTAATTCAGTTACAGAAGGTGATTTAATATTTGATGAGAAGAGAGTAAATAAAGTATCTTCAAAAGATAGAGATATAGCAATGGTTTTCCAAAGCTATGCATTATACCCACATATGACGGTATATGATAATATGGCTTTTTCATTAAGTATGAGAAAAGAAAGAAAAAATATTATAAATGAGCGTGTAACAGAAGCGGCTAGATTATTACAAATAGAAGAGTATCTTCATTCTAAACCATCAGATATATCAGGGGGACAAAGGCAACGTGTAGCTTTAGGTAGAGCTATAGTTAGAAAACCTAAGGTATTTCTAATGGATGAGCCTTTATCAAACCTTGATGCAAAACTTCGTGAACATATGAGAGTAGAACTTGTTAGAATTCATAAGCAAATGGGTACTACTACTATTTATGTAACTCACGATCAAGTAGAAGCTATGACAATGGCTACTAAAATAGTATTAATGAATGATGGGAAAATACAACAAGTTGGAAAGCCAGACGATTTCTATAATAGACCACAAAATATGTTTGTAGCTAAGTTTATTGGATCTCCAACAATTAATTTAATAAAAGGTAAGATAGTTAAAGGAAAGTTTAGTTCAGATGATAAAATTATTAATGTAACACCTAGTGAAAAAGATATTAAATTCTTAAAAGAATATGAAGGCCAGGATATATATCTTGGAATACGTTCTGAAAGATTCTTAAGTGGAGAATGTGAAGAACAATTTGAAGGCGTAATAGACGTTATTGAGATTTTAGGAAAAGAAAAGACTTTATTTGTTAAGTTAAAGAGTGGGGCTGATATTCATATAACAGTACCAGGTCACTATAAGTACGAAGTAGGAGAAACTCATAAATTTGGATTAGATTCTAAAGCACTTCACTTTTTCGATATTAAAACACAGGAAAGAATAAATTAAAGATTACGGGTCATGATACAAAATCATGGCCTATTTTAATTCTTCAAAATATAAAGTTATTTAAATAATAATATGTAAACTATGATAAGATATATAGTATAAATAAATTGAAAAAGGAGAAAACATAATGATAAATTTTAATTATTCGATTCCAACTAAAGTTTTTTTTGGAAAAGATCAAGTAAATGTACTTCCTGAGGAAGTAAAAAAATATGGATCAAGAGTCCTTCTAGTATATGGAGGAGGAAGTATAAAGAAGATAGGTCTTTATGATAAAGTTGTTGAACTTTTAAAGAGTAATAATATAAGCTTCTTTGAACTTTCTGGTGTTGAACCAAATCCAAGAATAACTACTGTTAGAAAAGGGATTGAAATATGTAGAGAAAATAATATAGATTTAGTTCTTGCAGTAGGTGGCGGTAGCACTATTGATTGTTCAAAGGTTATAGCAGCAGGAGTTAGCTATGAAGGGGATGCCTGGGATATAGTTTTAGATCCTAGTAAGATTAAAAGTGTAATTTCAGTTGCAAGTATATTAACACTTGCAGCAACAGGATCAGAAATGAACTCTGGAGCAGTAATTAGTAATTTAGAAACTAATGAAAAGTTAGGTACAGGAAATCCAGGTATGGCTCCTAAGTTTTCAATATTAGATCCAACATATACAATATCTGTACCTAAAAATCAAACAGCAGCTGGAACAGCAGATATAATGAGTCATACTTTTGAAGTATATTTCAATAATACTGAAGGTGCTTATCTACAAAACAGAATGGCAGAAGCTGTATTAAAAACTTGTATAAACTATGGTAGATTAGCTATGGATGAACCGGAAAATTATGAAGCAAGATCAAATCTTATGTGGGCTTCAAGTTTAGCTATAAATGGAATTTTAAGCTACGGAAAAAATACAAATTGGAGTGTTCACCCAATGGAACATGAATTAAGTGCTTACTATGATATTACTCATGGTGTAGGTCTTGCAATATTAACACCAGCTTGGATGAATTATGTATTAAATGATAATACTGTAGACAAGTTTGCTGAATATGGAGTTAATGTTTGGAATATAGATTCAAGTAAGGATAAGTATGATATAGCAAAAGAAGCTATAAATAAAACAAGAGACTTCTTTATATCATTAGATATTCCTACTACATTAAGAGAAGTTGGAATAGAAGAAGAAAAGCTTGAAGAAATGGCAAATCAAGTTGTAAGAAGAAGAGGTACTGTAGGAAACTTTAAAGCTTTAAATGCAGAAGATGTACTTAATATATATAAGGCTTCATTTTAATAAAGTTTTTATAAGAAGTAAATAACTAAATTGATTTATAAAATAAACAAAAAATATATATAAAATTATTTATATGGGAACTATAGACTTTATAAGTTTATGGTTCCTATTTTTATTATTTAGAAAATTATAATAACGAATTCCATGAAATTGTTATAATTTCTAGATTAGTAATTAAGCACATATACATAGAGTAAAGATATATATGTTTCATTTCTTTAAGTGAACATATAATGATTTTCTATGGCTTGTAGCGAAACGAGATTATAAGCAAACTATTATCTCTTTATCTTTTTATATTTAAATAAATATATGTATATTTCAATCTTAATTAAAATGTAATTATGAATATTAGGTAAAGTAAGTTAAAATTAAAGCATATAATGGTAAAAATAGTAATTGGAGGTGTGGTTTTGATTAAGAAGTCAGTAACTAAAAATAAGAGAGTAACATATGTGTTAATAACTATAATATTAATATTGGTTAGTATTGGAATAT
>X276_Barnacle_Goose__coassemble_536_pt1 | contig 12003 bp, 8 predicted proteins | sample X276_Barnacle_Goose__metabat2_high_PE_012 | metagenome-assembled genome bin X276_Barnacle_Goose
GAATAATTGAATGATCTAATAAAGAACCGGGAGTATTATATAAAATAATTAAAGTAAAAGGGTAGGTATTTATTATGAAATTAATTGAACCAAAATTAGAATGGTTAGAAAATCCAGAGATTTTCAATGTAAATAGAATAGAAGCTCATTCAGATCATTATTTTTATGAAGAAATAGATCATTTGAATTTAGATGAAAATATGCCTCTTAGACAAACTTTAAATGGTAAGTGGAGATTTTCATATAGCGAAAATCCATCTCTAAGAATAAAAGATTTTTATAAGGAAGATTTTGATGTAAGTGGATTTGATTATATTGAAGTTCCAGGACATATTCAACTTCAAGGATATGATAAGTGCCAATATATAAATACAATGTATCCTTGGGATGGACATGATGAACTTAGACCACCTTATATTTCAAAAGAATATAACCCAGTAGGAAGTTATGTAACTTTCTTTGATGTGAAAGAAGAATTAAAAAACAAACAAACATTTATTTCCTTTCAAGGGGTAGAAGTAGCATTTTATCTATGGGTAAATGGTAAATTTGTAGGATATAGCGAAGATACATTTACTCCATCTGAATTTGATATTAGTGATTATTTAAAGGATGGAGAAAATAAACTAGCTGTAGAAGTATATAAAAGAAGTAGTGCAAGTTGGATAGAAGATCAAGATTTCTTTAGATTCTCTGGAATATTTAGAGATGTATATTTATATGCAGTTCCAAAGACTCATATAAATGATATTTTTGTAAAAACTGATTTAGATGACGATTTTAAAAATTCAGTTTTAAATGTAGAACTAAAAATAAATGGAAGTATGAATGGTAAAGTACAAGCTTATCTAGAAGATGCAGATGGAAATAAAAAAGCTGAAATAAAGGATACTCCTCTTTCTAATGAACTAACTTTAAGTTTAGATGTTAAGGATGTAAATCTTTGGAGTGCAGAGTCCCCTTATTTATACAAACTTTATATTTTAATAAAGGATGAAAATGAAAATATAGTTGAAGTAGTACCTCAAAATGTAGGCTTTAGGCATTTTGAAATGAAAGATAAAATAATGTGCATTAATGGAAAAAGGATTGTATTTAAAGGTGTAAATAGACATGAGTTTAATGCAAGAAGAGGAAGATCTATAACTAAAGAAGACATGTTATTTGATATTAAATTTATGAAAAAACATAATATAAATTCAGTTAGAACTTCTCATTATCCAAATCAAAGTTTATGGTATAAATTATGTGATGAATATGGAATTTATTTAATAGATGAAGCAAATCTTGAAAGTCATGGATCATGGCAAAAGATGGGACAGTGTGAGCCTTCATGGAATGTTCCAGGAAATTTAAAAGAATGGAAGGAATGTGTAATTGATAGAGCAGCATCAATGCTTGAAAGAGATAAAAATCATCCATCAGTAATAATTTGGTCTTGTGGAAATGAAAGCTATGCAGGAGAAAATATATATGAGATGTCACAATATTTTAGAAAAAAAGATCCTTCAAGATTAGTTCATTATGAAGGAGTATTTTGGAATAGAGAATATGATGCTACAAGTGATATGGAAAGCAGAATGTATGCAAAGGCTAAAGATATAGAAGAATATTTAAATAATAATCCTAAAAAACCTTATATAAGCTGTGAATATATGCATTCAATGGGGAATTCTACTGGTGGAATGATGAAGTACACTGAACTTGAGAAATATCCTATGTATCAAGGTGGATTTATATGGGATTATGGCGATCAAGCTTTATATAGAAAAAAAGAAAATGGAGAAGAAGTTTTATCCTATGGTGGAGATTTTACAGATAGACCAACTGATTATAATTTCTCAGGGAATGGTCTTGTATTTGCAGATAGAAAAGTTTCACCAAAAGCACAAGAAGTAAAATATTTATATCAAAATATAAAGTTAAAAGTAGATAGAAATGGTGTAAATATTAAAAATGAAAATCTATTTATAAATACTGATATATATGACTTGTGTTATAAAATTCAAAAAGAAGATAAATTAATTCAAGAGGGAAGTTTAATAGCAAGGGTTAATCCTGGAGAAGAGAAGTATATTAAACTACCTTTTGAAAATATAGAAGCTTCAGGAGAATATGTATATACAGTTTCATTAAAGTTAAAAGAAGATACTCTTTGGGAAAGCAAAGGATATGAAATTGCTTTTGGACAATATGTACTAAATAATGAAGAAATTAAAACAATTAAAGATAGTAATTTAAAAGTTATTCATGGCGATGTAAATATAGGGGTTTTAGGAAAGGATTTTAAGGTTCTATTTTCAAAACAAGAAGGTGGAATTGTATCTTTAAGATACTCAAATAAAGAATTTATTACAAGAGTACCAAAACCATATTATTTTAGAGCAACTACAGATAATGACAGAGGAAACAAACAGGAGTTTAGATGTTCACAGTGGCTTGCTGCAAGTATAGGACAAAGATATGTTGATTTTGAAATGGAAGAAGAAGAAAATAAAATTAGCTTAACTTATACTTATGAATTACCTACTAATCCAAATACAAATGTAAATATAAACTATGTTGTAGAAGATAATGGTGTAATAAAAGTAAAGGTAAAATATAATGGTAAAAATGGATTACCAGAACTTCCTGTCCTTGGAATGAACTTTAGACTTTTAAGTGAATTTAATTCCTTTATATATTATGGAATGGGACCAGAAGAAAACTATATAGATAGATGTGAAGGTGCTAAACTTGGAGTTTATAGCAATACACCAGAAAATAATCTATCAAGATATTTAGTGCCACAAGAATGTGGAAATAGAACACAAACAAGATATGTAAAAGTTGAAAATGAAAAAGGTGAAGGTCTAAAGTTTAGTTATGACAAAGTACCTTTTGAATTTAGTGTACTTCCTTATAACTACATGGAACTTGAAAATGCACTTCATATAGAAGATTTGCCACCTATAAACTATACAAATGTTAATATTATAGGAAAACAAATGGGTGTTGGTGGAGATGATAGCTGGGGAGCACCAGTATTAGATGAATTTATAATAGATTCAAGTAAAGATATTGAATATAGTTTTACTATCTCAAATATAGAATAAGTATATAGAAAAAGTAGTCTTAGGCAAGTTGTAAAATGCCTAAGACTACTTTTTGATGTATAGGAAATTATAAAATTAAATAATTATATATATATCATTTAAGTATTTATTTTAATATATCTAATATTTCATCTTCTGGAATTGAAGAATCGCAACGAACTTCTATTTTTTTATTTTTATTAACAATAAATCCTGGTACAGTTGCAATATTATATTGTTCTCTAAATGACTTAAGTTCATTATCTGAAAAATTCTCACTATCAACATAATAAATAGGTGTGTTAATTTTATCAGTCACTCCACTTAATTTTTTAGCAAACTTACGACAGAATGGACATGTTTCTCTACCAATATAGACAGTAACTAAGTCTTCATTAGATAATAGCTTAGCTGCTTGTGTAGAAAGTACTTTTTCAAATGATTTTATATCTTTTTTATAGGTATCTTTTTCAAACATATCTTTCCTCCTAGTTTTTATAATAGTATATCAGAGTTAGATTATTATATCAAATTTAGTTAAAGTTGGAATGTAGAATAGTTATAAGCTTAGTATAATTAATTATAAGTAAGTAACATTAAGAAATTTAGAGTGAAAGAGATATATGAGTTAAGATTACGTTTACAAAAGGGTATTTAAAGTATATAATAGTCTTAGGAGTATTATTCTGTAAATCAGTTATATTTTTTTAGAGACAGATGAAATATTCTGATGTAATTTAATTTAAATTAAATATATTACTTTTAAATTATAAAACAAAATTAAAATAAATATTTATTAATAAAGGAGAGATATTATGAGAAAAGCATTTATATGTCCAACTAAATATGTACAAGGAGAAGATGAAATATTAAATTTAGGGTATTTTGTTAAAAGTTTTGGAGAATCAGCTCTATTAATAGCACACAAAGATGATGTTGCTCGTGTTAAAGAAAAATTAAATAAGACTAGTGAGAAGTTTGGAATTACTTTTATAGAAAGTGGATTCAAAGGAGAATGTTCTAGACAAGAAGTAGAAAGATTACAAGAAGTTGCTAAAAAGAATGGATGCTCTTGTACAATTGGCCTTGGTGGAGGTAAAGCAATTGATACTGCTAAATGTGTTGCAGAAGGCGAAGCATTAATTATAGTACCTACTATAGCAGCTACAGATGCACCAACAAGTCATTCAGCTGTACTTTATACAGAAGAAGGAGCATTTGATGATTATGCTTACTTCAAACAAAGTCCAAGCCTAGTTTTAATAGATACTACAGTAATTGCAAATGCACCAACTCGTTTTTTAGTTTCAGGAATGGGAGATGCATTATCAACATATTTTGAAGCAAGAGCAACTTCAAATTCATATTCTAATGTGAATGCAGGATTACCTTGTGGATATAGAGAAGGTTTATGTGGTGAAGCTAAAGGAACTAATGCGGCATTAGCACTTGCAAAGTTATGTTATGAAACTCTTATCAATGATGGAGCAAAAGCTAAAGCAGCTTCAGATTGTAATGTAGTTACTCAACAATTAGAAAATATTATAGAAGCTAATATTCTTTTATCAGGAATTGGATTTGAAAGTGGTGGATTAGCTGGAGCTCATGCAATTCATGATGGACTAACTATACTAGAAGGAACTCATAAATATTTTCATGGTGAAAAGGTTGCATTTGGTACAATAGCTCAACTAGTTTTAGAAAACGTTTCAACAGAAGAGTTAAACCAAGTACTAGATTTCTGCTTAGAAGTTGGACTACCAGTATGTTTATCTGATATTGGAGTTGATAGCATTACTAAAGAAGAACTTATGGAAGTTGCTGAAAAAGCATGTATTAAAGAGGAATCAATTCATGCAATGCCATTTAAAGTAACTGTTGAATCAGTAGCAGCAGCAATTATTACAGCAGATAAAATTGGGAAGGATTACAAAAGCAGAAAGGCGTGTAAATAATGAAAAAAATAATAAACAAACCAGAAACTGTTGTAATGGAGATGTGTAATGGTATAGCTCTTGCACATCCAGAATTAGAATTTGTAAGAAAATATAAAATAATGAAAAAGAAAAATATAAATTCAAATAAAGTTAGTTTAATAAGCGGTGGTGGAAGCGGTCATGAACCAGCTCATGCTGGATTTATAGGCTTAGGTATGTTAGATGCAGCAGTATGTGGAGATATATTTGCTTCACCATCTCAAATTCAAGTTTATCAAGCAATAAAAGCTACAGTTAGTAAAAAAGGAACATTATTAATTATCAAAAATTATAGTGGAGATATGATGAACTTTAAAAATGCAGCTTACCTAGCAGGGGAAGATGGGATTAAAGTTGATTATGTCAAGGTAGATGATGATATTGCAGTTGAAGATAGTTTATATACTGTAGGACGTCGTGGAGTAGCTGGAACTGTATTAGTGCATAAAATAGCAGGTGCAGCAGCAGAGTTAGGATTAGAATTAGAAGAAGTTAAGAAAGCTGCTGAAAAAGCTATTTCAAATGTAAGAAGCTTAGGATTTGCATTTTCATCTTGTACTTTACCAGCTAAAGGTACTCCAACTTTTGAACTAGCAGAAGACGAAATTGAATTTGGTGTTGGAATTCATAGTGAGCCTGGAATTAGAAGAGAAAAAATAGCTACAGCTGATGAATTAGCTGAAAGAATTGTATCACTAATTTTAAAAGATATGAAAATTGATAACACATGTTCTGAAGAAGTTGCATTATTAATAAATGGATTTGGAGGAACTCCACTACAAGAATTATATTTATTTAATAACTCTGTTACAGCAGAATTAGCAAAGAGAAATATTAAGATAAATAGAACTTTTGTAGGAAACTATATGACAAGTATAGACATGGAGGGGGCTTCTGTATCTATAATGAAACTAGATGATCAGCTTAAGGAATTACTATCAAAAGAGAGTGATACCCCAGCATTTAAAATTTCAGGTCCTGTAGAATCTGTTGAATATATAAAATTAGAAGAAAATAATGATACTGAAAATGATGTATCATTTGAAGTTGAAACTTCTGAAGATTTTGCATGTATTAATAATGAAAAATTAAATCTAGATAATATGATCTACATTGTTGATAAGATGAGCCAAGTTATTATTGAAAATGAAGTACCATTTTGTGAATTAGATTCCTATGCTGGAGATGGGGATTTTGGTATGAGTGTGGCTAAAGGATTTAAACAATTAAAGAGAGAATGGAAACAAATTCTTTCAGAAAAACATAGGAATATTGGAGAATTCTTAAATTCATGCTCATTAGTAATAATGGAACACTGTGGTGGAGCATCAGGTCCAATATGGGGATCTGCTTTTAGAGCAGCAGGAAAGCAAGTGGAAACAAAAAGTGAATTAACAGTTTCAGAATTTGCAGAGATGATGGAAGCTGCAGTTAAAGGAATTCAAACTACAGGAGAACGTTCTTTTGGTAGGGGTGCTGTAGTTGGAGATAAAACATTAATAGATGCATTAGCACCATGTGCTGATTCTTGGAAAGATTCTGCAAATAAAAATGTTAAATTCAAGGAAGCGTTTTTAATAGGAGCTAAAGTAGCTATTGAAGGTGCTAATAATACTAAAGAAATAGTAGCTAGAATGGGACGTGCAGGAACAGTTGGTGAAAGAAGTTTAGGACATCCAGACGCAGGAGCATATGGATTAGGAGTTATCTTTACAGAAATTGCAAAGACAATAAAGTAAATTTATATTACGAGGGACTAAATATAATCAACTCAATAAAATAAAATAAAATAAAATTATAAAAAGCTTGGAATTAATGTAATTTCAGGCTTTTTATAATTTTACTAACTATAGCAAATAACTTAAAGTATCAGTATATAGCACATGGAAAGGACTTTTTGAATATTATATAGTATTTATATCTATGTTAAAAGATAAATATATATTTTATTATAGACTTGATTTATATTATCTTTGGAATTACTTAAATAGTAATTTAATAACTTATAGATTTATTAAAAAATAATAAATTGGTTATAGAAAGGTAGTATTTATGGATAAGTTAAATGAATTAAATATAATCTCTATATTTTTCAGATTGTTATTAGCTTCAATTTGTGGAGGGATTCTAGGAATTGAAAGGGAAAGAAAGAATAGGCCAGCAGGATTTAGAACTTATATGCTTGTATGCATTACATCTGCAATGGTTATGATTACTAACGAATATATATCAAATAAATATTTAATAGGAGATCCATCAAGAATGGGAGCTCAAGTTATTAGTGGTATTGGATTTTTAGGAGCTGGAACTATTATTGTTACTGGAAAAAATAGAGTTAAAGGATTAACTACAGCAGCAGGTTTATGGGCATCTGCATGTATAGGACTTACCGTTGGTATAGGTTTTTATTCAGGCGCTATTATTGGGTGTATTATGATATTTGTAGCAATGTCATTATTATATAAGGTAGATGATTATATTATGTCATCAACTAAAGAGATTACAGTATATATAGAGTTTTCGGAATTAAGTAATCTAGCTATGTTTATAGAGTATATAAAATATAATAAGATGAAAATTATAGATATGGAAATAATAAAATCAAATAATAAAAATGAATTAATTTTTGGTGGGATTTTTACATTAAAGCCTATTGAAAAATGCTCAGGTATTGATATTATTCATACATTAAGTAAATCTAAAGGTATTCGATTTATTGAAGAAATTTAAAATGAATTTATATGATTAAAGATGATAGAGTTACTATAATTACAAAAATGAATTTAGAATAATGAAATATATCTGATTTTTTTAGATATAGATATACTCCCTATTAACTCTATAAGTGGGGAGTATATATTATCTAGAAAAGTCTATAATATTTATTGCCCGCTGTTACCATAATTAGATAATACTCTAGCACTGGGGTCTTTCACATTACAGCCTTCCCATTCTTTGTTTGGCATCCAAAAGTCTACTATCATTTCTGCTTGTTTTGGATAATATTTTTCGAAAATATCTCTATATAATAAAGATTCTTTTGTAAAAGGTTTTGCATGATATTGGTATTTTTCGCATAGCTCCTCAAATTTATCATCAGAATATAGTATTTCAGCATATTCTTTTAAATAATCTACCATAGAATGTCCTACAGCATCACTAAAAGCTGCTTTTTCACGATATAAAATATTATTTGGAAGATAATCACCTTCAAAGGAATGTCTTAGAAGATATTTCCCCATATTATACTTATTTAATTTCTTTTCTGGATCAATTGACATAACATATTTTACAAAATCTAAATCTCCAAAGGGAACTCTTGCTTCTAAAGAATTAGAACTTATACAACGATCCGCTCTTAGTACATCATACATATGCAATTCATTTATTCGCTTTTCTGATTCTTTTTGAAAGTCTTTGGCACTTGGGGCAAAATCAGTATATTTATATCCAAATAATTCATCTGAAATTTCACCAGTAAGAAGTACTTTAACATCAGAAATTTCACGTATTTTTTTGCATATTAAGTACATTCCAATACTGGCTCTTATTGTAGTGATATCATATGAACCAAGAATTTTAATAACCTCATCTAGAGAATTAATAACTTCCTCTTTTGTCATATAAAAAGTAGTATGATCACTATGAATATAGTCTGCAACTTCCTTAGCATATTTTAAATCAATAGCATCTTCAGTCATACCTATAGCAAAAGTCTTAATTGGTTTTGTATTACATTTTTTCTGAGCAACTGAACATACTAAAGAGCTATCTAAACCACCACTTAACAAGAAACCAACAGGTGTATCAGCATCCATACGTTTTTCTATAGCAGTAACAAGTTTATTATGAATTTCTGTGCAAATAACTTCTAAGTCATAATTATAAGAGTAATCTTCTGAGGCTGATATATCACAGTAACAAGTAAATTTACCATCTGCATAATAATGTCCTGGTGGAAATGGAATAATCTTATCTGTAAGACCTATTAGATTTTTAGCTTCACTTGCGAAAAAAATTTTACTTGATTTAGAATATCCATAGTATAGAGGACGAATTCCAATTGGATCCCTTGCAGCAATATAGCTGTCTTTTTTTCCATCATAGATTATAGTTGCAAATTCTGCGTCTAATTTTGAAAACATAGATAATCCGAATTCGTAATACATAGGAAGTAAGATTTCACAGTCACTATTCGAAGTAAATTTATAGCCTCTTTTAACTAAGTCTTCTTTAATTTCACGAAATCCATAAATTTCACCATTACATATTACTGCATCTGTTTGATTTTTAAATGGTTGCATCCCACTAAAACTTAAATCCATAATAGCAAGTCTTTGAAAACCTAAAATACCTGATGGTAAAGTTAGAATATCAGTCATATCTGGACCTCTAAGCTTAGTTCTTTGTAATGCCTCTGCAAAAATTTCGATTTGTATGTCAGTCCCCGTATAACACATAATTGAGCACATAAAAATAGCCCCCTAGTTAGTTTTAATTAGGCTTATTCTAAACTTAGAATATTATATTGTCAATATTTTCCTTTAATAAAATTATAATTAATTACAAATTAAATAATTTATGGAAAAAATATATTGATTTATTTATAAAAATGGTGTATATTTATTACAATATTAAATGAGCAAAGGCGTTCAAGAGATAGTCAATCTATCTATTGTGCGCCTTTTTTGTTTTAGACCAGTGATAAGTGTTCAATAATTAAGCAAACTAATATATTATAATTTTTTTAGTAAAAAGGAGGAAGGGTAAATGGGAAATTATACAAAACAAGATATTGTTAATTTAGTTAAAGAAAATGGAGTTAAATTTATAAGACTTCAATTTACAGACATGCTTGGATCACTTAAAAATGTAGCAATTACAGACAAGCAATTAGAAAAAGCATTAAATAATGAGTGTATGTTTGATGGATCATCTATTAAGGGATTTTCTAAAATTGAAGAATCAGATATGAGTTTAAGACCAAACTTAGATAGTTTCGTGATATTTCCATGGAGGCCACAACAAGGAAAAGTAGCAAGATTAATTTGTGATGTGTATAGGCCTGATGGAACACCATTTGAAGGAGATCCAAGATACGTATTAAAGAGAGTTCTAGCTGAAGCAGAAGAACTTGGATATACAATGCAGGTTGGACCAGAATGTGAATTTTTCTTATTTGAAACTGATGAAAATGGTTATGCTACAACTAAGACTCAAGATAAAGCTGGGTATTTTGATTTAGCTCCTACAGATTTAGGGGAAAATGTTAGACGAGATATGACGTTAGCTTTAGAAGATATGGGATTTGAGATTGAAGCTTCTCATCATGAAGTTGCTGAAGGACAAAATGAAATTGATTTTAAATATGGAGATGCTTTAACTACAGCAGATAGAATTATGACTTTTAAATTAGTTGTAAAATCTATTGCTCAAAGATATGGATTATTTGCATCATTTATGCCTAAACCCATATTCGGTATAAATGGTTCGGGAATGCATATTAATATGTCATTATTTAAAGATGGAAAGAATATATTTGTAAATGAAAAAGATACAAATGGATTAAGCAAAGTAGCTTATAATTTCATTGCAGGATTATTAAAGAATATTAAAGGGATAGCAGCAGTAACTAATCCTTTAGTTAATTCATATAAAAGATTAGTACCAGGATATGAAGCTCCAGTTTACATGGCTTGGTCTTGTAAAAATAGAACATCTTTAATAAGAGTTCCAGCGGCTAGAGGTTCTGGGACTAGAATAGAACTAAGATGTCCGGATCCAAGTGCTAATCCATATTTAGTATTAGCTTGTTTATTAAAAGCTGGGCTAGAGGGAATTAAAGAAAATCTACAAGCACCATCTGAAGTTGAAGCTAATATTTTTAAGATGAGTGATGAAGAAAGAAAAGCTCAAGGAATTGATAACTTACCAAATAATTTATATGAAGCAATTAACTATATGAAGGAAAGTGAAATAGTTAAGGAAACTTTAGGAGAGCATATATTTAATAATTATGTAGAAGCAAAATATGATGAATGGGATGATTATAGAGTGCATGTACATGATTGGGAAATAGATAACTATCTTAATAAATATTAATCTAATAATTTTTTCCTTCAGTTTTCAAGTGGACACATATAAGTTTGAGATGACTTGGAGTGAAATGACAGAATAAGCAAAATTATATGTGTCCACTAATTATTATTTTAGGTGGGATGGGCATGTCTAAAAATGGGAAAATTATTATAGCATTAGGGAATGATGATACAGTTCAAAATTTAAAAAGTTTACTAATCAAAGAAGGATATGAGGTAATAGCAACTTGCACATCAGGAAATGAGTTAATTAGATTAGTTAGGCAATATTCCACGGATTTAGTCTTAGTTGGATATAAATTTAGTGACATGAGCTTATTAGATGTCTATGAGATATTAGCAAATTTAACTAGTTTTTTAGCTATTGTAAATGAACCATATAAGTCATATATAGAAGAAGATACTGACATATATTGTATCGGGCCTAAAATTTCTAATATGGGTTTAAGTAATTCTATTGATTTAATATTTCAAAGTAAAAAAAGAATTAAGAAGTTAATAGAGTATGTTGAAAAATTAGAGAGTACTTTAGAAAATAGAAAGCTTATTGAAAAAGCTAAGGGAAAGATTATGATAACTTCAGGAATTACAGAAAATGAAGCTTTTAGATATATGCAAAAAATTAGTATGGATTCTGGAATAAAAATGAAAGACATTGCAATTTCAATATTAGATGAAAAGAATAATTTATAAAGAAATAAACGAATGAAAATATTTTGAAAATATTTTCGTTCGTTATTTTTATTCATTAGGAAATTATAATAACGAATCCTGTGGATAAGTTGTTATAATTTCCATCCTTCAGTTGAGAGTGAACATATAATGGTTTGCGATGACTTGGAGCGTAGCGACGGA
>X276_Barnacle_Goose__coassemble_542_pt1 | contig 11956 bp, 8 predicted proteins | sample X276_Barnacle_Goose__metabat2_high_PE_012 | metagenome-assembled genome bin X276_Barnacle_Goose
TTCCATAATACACCATCCTTTACTAGTATTTACATAAGTATACAACAATAAAGAGTTAAAGTCAATACTTATTTTTTAATAAATATAATTAATTAATAATAAGTATTAAACATTAGTTATTATATATCTACGTAAAATAATAACATAAAAATTTTAATTAACATATATATAAATATAAAAAAATATAGAAAAATATAAAGAAATAAATGGTTACTACTTAGAAAGCTTATAAATATTTTACAATTTTTATTATTAGTATATAATTAATGTATATTTAGAATTGAGGATGAAAAATGGATATATTTATTGCGAGACAAGGAATTTATAATGAAGATGAAGAAGTGATAGCTTATGAATTACTATATAGAAATTCCTTAGAAAATAAATTTAATAAGATTGTTAGTGAAAAAATAGCAACATATAAGGTTATTGAAAATATCTCTTCTTTTGGCTTGGATAATTTAACGGATGGCAAGAAAGCTTTTGTGAATTTTCCAGAAGAATTAATAAATAAAAATATTGCAACTTTGCTACCAAAAGATAAGGTTGTAATTGAAATATTAGAAAATGTTAATCCAACAAAAGAAGTATTGAAAAATTTAAGTGAATTAAAAAGTAAAGGATATGAAATAGCTTTAGATGATGTAGAAAATGAAATAGATATAATAAAGTTTGCTAAAGTTATAGATATTGTAAAAGTAGATTTTATGTTATCAAATCATAATTCAAGAAAAAATATGGTTAAAATTTGTAAAAAAACAAATATTAAGATGTTAGCTGAAAAAATTGAGACTATTGAAGATTTTGAAGAAGCTAAAAGTTTAGGGTTTAAACTTTTTCAAGGATTTTATTATAGCAAGCCTTCAATTTTACTAGGAAAAGATATTGCAATTAAAAATGCTAGTATTTTTATGATTTTAGTTGAACTTGTAAGAGAAGATTATAATATAGATAAAGTTGAAAATATAATGAAAACAGATGTAGCTTTAACATATAAGTTTTTTAACTTTATAAACTCTTCTTATTTTAATTTTTTTAATGAGATAGGTTCTATTAAACAAGCAATAATGTTAATAGGTAGATATGAACTTAGAAAGTGGTTATCTATTCTATCAGTAGTAGAAATGTCATCAAGTAAAAATGATGAATATGCTAAGAATACAGTAATTAGAGCTAAATTCTCAGAAGAAATTGCCCAAATAATTGCTCCAAAAGAAGCTGAAGCAGCTTTTATGGTAGGATTATTTTCTAATTTACATATTATGATTGAAAAAGATATTGATTATGTGGTTAATACTCTTCCAGTAACATATAAAATTAAACAAGCCTTATTAGGAGAGGATAATATATTAAGAAATATATTAGATTTGGTATTAGCCTATGAAAAATTAGATGAAAAAGAAATAACAGATTTGGCTTCAAAAATAAATATAAAAGAAGGATTATTATGGAAAATATATTCAAATTGTTTAACTTGGAGCAAAAAAATAATAGAATAAAACAACTATGAGAAAAAAAGGAAGAAATGGGGTTTATTTTTATAGGTTTATATAATATAATCTGATTAAGGTTTTATTATAAATTGGGTATTGGGGGGGATTTTATGAGCAAGTGTCCATTTTGGTCAAATGCTAAAGAAAATATAAGCTGCTATAATACTTGTCCTATGTATTCTGAAGAAAAGGCAGGGGAAACATGTCCTTTCAGAGAATTAACAGGAACCGATGAGAAAAATTCATTGGGTAATACTATAGATAATGAGGTTATATATTATTCGCAGGACAGATATGTAAATTACGAGGAAGAGGATAAAGTAATCAATTATTAAAAGAGTGCCAATTGGCACTCTTTTAATCTATACATTTATGAAGTAAGTCTTGTTTTAAATCCCAAAGTTTTTTTGATAAATCTACATAATAAGTATGAGGATTTTCAAATCTTAAAATTTCAGGCCACATTTTTTGACTTTCAGTTTTAGAAAATTCTTTTATTTCAAGAACAGAAGGACTTGTATAAACTTGTTGTCCTTTATCAAATATTTTAACCATAAGTTCTTTTAAATAATAATTAGTAACTCTTTTTTTCTTCCAAGTTTCAATTGGATGGAAAAGATCAAGAGGCTTAGTAGTATCTATTATCTCATCATTAAGAGTTATTAGATCTGCAATAGCATTATGAGTATTATTATCGTAAATTCTATATATTTTCTTAAAACCAGGATTAGTTATCTTTTCAGTATTTTCACTGATTTTAATTTTTGGAGTAATTCCATTATCACCTTCAACAGCAACTAATTTATAAACACCACCAAAAACTGGTTCTGATTTTGCTGTTATTAGCCTTTCGCCAACTCCAAAGGAATCAATGCAAGCACCTTGATTTAAAACATCTCTTATAATATGCTCATCAAGAGAGTTAGAAACTATTATTTTACAGTCTTCATACCCAGCTAAATCTAAAGCTTTTCTACATTTTTTAGTTAAATAAGTTATATCACCAGAATCTATTCTAATACCAGTAGGTCTCTTTCCTAATGGTTTTAAAACTTCGTCAAAAACTTTAATTGCATTAGGTAAACCCGATTTTAAAACATTATAAGTATCTATTAATAAAGAACAATTATCTGGATAAACTTCAGCCCAAGTTTTAAAAGCTTCGTATTCATTATCAAAAAGTTGTACCCAACTATGGGCCATAGTTCCAACTGCAGGAACGTTGAAGTATTTATCGGATATAGTGCATGCTGTTGAATCACAACCGCCTATAATTGCAGCTCTTGAGCCGTATATAGCACCATCATAACCTTGAGCTCTTCTAGAGCCAAACTCCATTACAGTTCTACCAGCGGCAGCTCTACAAATCCTATTAGCTTTTGTAGCTATTAAGGTTTGGTGATTAATTGTTAAAAGTATCATTGTTTCAATAAATTGAGCTTGAATAACAGGACCTCTTACAGTAACAAGTGGTTGATTTGGAAAAACAAAGTTTCCTTCTGGTATTGCCCAAACATCACATTCAAATTTAAAGTTCTTTAGATAATCTAAAAAATCTTTAGAAAAAATATTTTTACTTTCTAAATACTCTATATCTGATTCTGTAAACTTAAGATTATTTAAATATTGTATAAGTTGGTCAACACCTGCCATAATACAATATCCACCATTATCAGGAACTCTTCTAAAGTACATATCAAAATAAGCAATTTTATTTTGAAGATTTTTCTCAAAGTAACCATTTCCCATAGTCAGTTCATAAAAATCAACTAACATAGTTAAATTACGTTCGTTAGTCACATCAAATTTTATTAAGTTTTCCATATTTTTCTCCTCTTATTTTAAAATACTTAAAAAGCATAGTATAATTTATCAGATGTCAATCCGCTATTAAATAAAATCCTTTGGAAAAAGACAGTTAATAGTGGATAGAATCTAGGTAAGTTTAACTAATATTTAGTGGGATATAAAACTCTCACTTAACATAAATTTTTCTTAATAGAACACATAAAATATATAAATATATTGTACATCTACATAGAAATTATTACAATATAGTTATTTAATAAGAAAAAAGTCAAGAATATAGACAAAAGTCAATAATATAGAAAAGGGAGTAGATATGAGCATATTATTAGATAAATACCAAAAAGAGGCTGTGTACACAAAAGAAAAAAGCCTTCTTGTAGTTGCAGCTCCGGGTTCTGGAAAAACTACAGTAATTATTAATAGAGTAAATTATTTAGTTCGCGATCTTAAAGTGAAAATTGGTAACATAATAGTTATTACTTTTACAAGAGCTGCAGCAGATAATATGAGAAATAGATATAAAAATATATTTAATAGAGAAATAGCTCCGTTTTTCGGAACATTTCATGGATTATTTTATAAAATTCTTTTAAAAGAAGGTTATAAGGTAAAGATTATAGATGGTGGAGTAGCTTATAAAATAATAAAATCTGTTTTAAGTAAATACTCTGATGAAGTTACTGATGATAAAGTAAAAGAAGCTTTAAACAATATATCTTTTTATAAAACCTTATTAAAAGATAAAGAAAGTTTTGTTCCTACTATGCCAAGAGATGTTTTTGATGAATGTATCAGTAAATATGAGGGATATAAAGAGAAAAATGAAATATGGGATTTTGATGATTTATCTATAAAGGTTCTAACACTATTTAAAGAAGATAAAGAAATTTTAAATAAATATAGGAAATTATTTAAATTTGTATTGGTAGATGAGTTTCAAGACTGTGATGAAATTCAAATAGAATTTTTAACTTTAATTAATGAAGGTAATGAAATTTTTGCAGTAGGGGACGAGGATCAATGTATTTATAGTTTTAGAGGGTCAAGACCTGAGTATATGGTTATATTTGATAAATTATTTAAAGGTGCAAAAAAAACGTATCTATCAATAAACTATAGAAGTGAAAAAAATATAGTAGAAACCTCAAAGAAAATAATAAAAAATAATAAAAGCAGAAATAACAAGATAATCGAAGCCTTTAAAGAAACTGATGGCTTGATTAAGTTTTCAACTCCTTATGATGAAAGAATGCAAGGAGAAGAAATTGCAGGAATTATAGAAAAAACTATAGAAGGTAATTTGAGGGATAATGTAATACTATATAGAACCAATATGGAAGCTAGAAGTATAATTGATGTTTTTACAAGAAGAAGAATTCCCTTTCAACTTTTAGATAAAGGATATAATTTCTTTGAACATTTTATATGTAAGGATATTTTAGCTTATCTTAAACTTTCACTTAATATAAAGGATAAAGAAAGTTTTTTATCTATTATTAATAAACCATTTAGATATATAAGTAAAAGTAATTTAGAATATATAAGAAATAGCTATCTAGATGAATCACCTTTTGATACTTTAATGTTTAAAAAGGATACTCCACCATATCAGGGGAAAAAGTTAGATGATCTTAAAAAAGATATTCAATATTTAAATAAAATGTCTTTAGGAAGTGCTATTCAATATATAATAACAGGTCTTAATTACTTTGATTATTTGGTTAGTTATGGAGAAAGGTACAATCAAAGTGTAGCCGAACTTCAAGATATTGTGGAAGAGTTTAAAACTGCCTCTAGTGGATTTAAATCTATAAATGAATTATTAGCTCATGTTGAAAATGTAAAACTGAAAATAGAAGAAAGTAAACAGGTAGAAGATGGAGTAATTTTAAGTACAATCCATGGAGTTAAAGGAATGGAATTTAAAAATGTATTTATTATTAATGTTTTAGAAGAAACAATACCTCATAAATCCTCAATAGATGAAAACTTAGAGGAGGAAAGAAGATTATTCTATGTTGGAGTTACAAGAGCAATAAATAATCTATATTTATATTCACCAAAGAATCAAAGAGGAAGTTTTAAAGATATTTCTCGATTTATAGAAGAAGGAGAAATTAGAAAATTTAAAGAAAAAGAAGATTATGGAATTAAAAAAGGAGATATTATAGAACATAAAGCTTATGGAAGAGGAATAGTTACAGAAGCTGATGATGAAGTTTTAAAGATAGATTTTTCAAATGATATAACTAGAAGTTTCTCAACAAAGGTTTTGATTGAAAATAATATAATAACAATCCTAGATTAAAGTGTTCACTAATATTTTACTACAAGGTATAATCTTATTATGGTAATTAAAGGTTAGATTAAGTAAAATAAGTTTATATAGATTAAAAATGTTTAAATATAATACAATAATAAGTTAATTACTGTTGAAGTGCAGATATAAGTACAGCTTTTGTATATTTAAATATAATAATAAGTTGATTACAGGGATTAAGATTATGAGGTGATAAAATGAATAATGTAAATTTAGAAAATATTAAATTTGCACTAGATGTAGGAACACGATCAATAATTGGGACAGTTGGAATAATAAAAGATGATAAGTATAATGTTTTGTTTGAAAAATATATAGAACATGAAGAAAGAGCCATGATAGATGGACAAATTCATGATATTAATTTAGTTGCTAAAGGGGTAAAGCAAATTGTAGATGAAATAGAAGCTAAGTTAAATATAAAGCTAAAAGAAGTTTCTATAGCTGCAGCTGGAAGGTTTTTAAAAACCATAAATTCAGAAGGATATATGGAGCTTAATGCTGATGAAGAAATACATAAAGAAGATGTTAGAAAATTAGAAATTATAGCTTTAAAGGAAGCAGAAAAAATAATAAATAAAAATACAGATGGAAAGTTATATTGTGTAGGTTATTCGGTTAAAAGTTATTTTCTAAATGGATATCATATTTCAAATTTAGTAGGACATAAGGGCGAAACAGCAGGAATAGAAGTAATTGCAACATTTCTTCCAAGATCAGTTATAGATTCTTTATATACAGTAGTAAAAAAAGTAGGGCTTACAGTAAGTAATTTAACATTAGAACCTATTGCTGCTATAGAAGCTGTTGTTCCTAAAAATTTAAGACTTTTAAATATAGCTTTAGTAGACATTGGTGCAGGAACTTCAGATATAGCAATAAGCTCAAAGGATACAATAGCATCTTATGGTATGGTACCTCAAGCTGGAGATGAAGTTACAGAAGTTATAGTTCAAGAATGCTTAGTTGATTTTAATACAGCTGAAGAAATAAAAAGAAAATTAATGATAGAAGAATATGTTACATATACAGATATTCTAGGGCTTGAAAATACAGTGAAAAGTGAAAATATAAAAAAGAGTATTAGACCTATAGTAACTAAAATAGCAGAAGGAATAGCAACGAAAATTTTAGAACTTAATGAAAATAAATCTCCAAGTGCATTATTCTTAGTTGGAGGAGGAGCCCATACTCCTTTTATGATTGAAGAATTATCAGAAAAACTTAATATTCCAATGCAAAGAATTGCTATTAAAGATAGAAAATCAGTTGTTGAATGTGTAAGTGATAATAACTTAGGATCGGCTGGAGTTACTGTTCTTGGAATAGCTTTAGTAGCTTTAAAAAATGGAAAGAAGAATTTTATAGATGTAACTTTAAATGGAAGTATAGTTAGCCTTTTTAACTCCCATGATCATAATGTTATGGATGTTATAATGCAGGCAGGTATAAACCCTAGTATGCTTATAAGTAAGAATGGAAAAAATCTTAGATATAAGTTAAATGGAGTTAAAAGAATTGCATTTGGAGAAAAGGGCAAAAATCCAATAATAAAAGTTAATGGAAATATAGAAAATTTAGAAAAGAATATTAAATCTGAAGATAATATAGAAATAACTTATGCTACTTCAGGAAAAGATGCAAAAGTTAAAATAATAGATCAAATAAAGAACCTTAATTGTATAACTATATATATTGATAACAACCTTACAAATTTAGAACCTATAATTTTTGTTAATAATAAAGAGGAAAAAGGTGATTATATCATAGTAGAAAATGATGATATAACCATTATTAATCCTAATAAAGTAGGTGATATCAAAAAATATATTATAAAAGATGAAAATATTATTATTAAAAAAGAAGATTTAATTTTAGAAGATAACTATGAAGTTAAAGAAGGCGATAAGTTAATAACCTTTAATAACTTAGATTTAGAAGAGATAAAAACTATAGAACAAACAGAAAAAATAGAAGAAGTATCTTTTGATAAAGAAAAGAATATAGATGAAGAAGATAAAGATATTAAAGAACATAAAGATGATATGGGAATAACAATTACATTTAATAATAAAAAGTTAACACTTTTGAAACAAAAAGATTATATAATTATAGATGTATTTAATTATATTGATTTTGATACAAAAAGTGTAAAAGGAATAGTAAATTTAATACTAAATGGAGAAAAAGTAGGCTACACTGAAAAGATAAAAGATGGAGATAAAATCGAACTTTTTTTGAATAATTAAGGTATCTAAAAAGAAATAATAGACAAACGTACTAGTTTATTTATTTTTGAAGATGCCTAAAAGTGGAGGGACTATGAATTTTTTTAAGGAAGCAGTTACTATTAAAGAGGAATTGGTTTCCATAAGAAGAAAACTTCATGAATATCCTGAATTAGGTATGGAGGAATTTGAAACTTCAAAATTTATAAAGGAATTTCTAAATAGTGAAGGGATTGAATTTAAAGAATATGCAACTACAGGAGTATGTGGAATAATAAAAGGCACTAAGGATTCTAATATAGAAGGAAAAACTATAGCTCTTAGAGCAGACATGGATGGACTTCCTTTAGAAGATAAAAAGAACTGTAGTTATTCATCAAAAGTAAAAGGCAAGATGCATGCTTGTGGGCATGATGCTCATATGTCTATTTTACTTGGAGCAGCTAAAATCTTAAATAAAAATAAAAAATTATTTAATGGAAATATTAAGCTTATATTTGAACCAGCTGAAGAAACAATAGGTGGATCAAAAATAATGATAGAAGAAGGGATTTTAGAAAATCCAAAAGTTGATGCAATTGTAGGTCTTCATGTAGAAGAAGGACTAGAGTGTGGTAAAATAATGGTTAAAGAGGGATATGTTAATGCAGCCTCGAATCCTTTTAAAATTAAAATAATAGGATCAGGAGGACATGGTGCCTATCCACATTTAGCAGTAGATCCAATATTAACTGCAAGTCATTTAGTAATTGCTCTTCAATCTATAATTAGTAGAGAAATTAATACATTAAACCCAACGGTAATTACAGTTGGAGCAATTAATGGGGGAACAGCACAAAATATAATCCCTGAAGAAGTTGAAATTAAAGGTATTATTAGAACTTTGAATAAAGATGATAGGGCATTTGCTGTAAAAAGAGTAGAAGAAATAACAAAAAGTATAACAGGAACCTTTAGGGCAAAAGCAGAAATTTATATAGAAGAATCCTATCCTAATCTTTATAATAATAAGCATATGGTTAAAATATTAAAAAACATTTCTAAAAATGTTATAAAAAATGAAAAGCTATTAGAACAAGAACATTCAAAGCTTGGAGTAGAGAGTTTTGCGTATTTTGCAGAAAAAGTACCAGGAGTTTTTTATTTTTTAGGATCAGGAAATAAAAATAAAAATAGTACTCATCCAGCTCATGGTAATTTATTTGATATAGACGAGGAATGCTTACCTATAGGGGTTGCATTTCAATGTGAAATAGCTATTGAATATTTGACAATAGAGTAAATTAATATTAATCTATATAGGTTACAATAAAATTTATATATTCAATCTATGAGAATATATATAATACAAAAATATGCTTTCAATTTTGAAAATTTATCTAAGCATATCAATGAATAATTAGTGTTATAAAAATATTAATGATGTAGTATTAATTGAAAGATAGATAACAATGAGAAAATTTAAGCAAGAATACAAAAACACTAGGAGTGATTAATTTGAAAATAGAAATAGGAACAAATGAAGCAGGACAAAGACTGGATAAATTTTTAAGGAAATTATTAAAGGATGTACCTTTAAGTAAAATCTTTAAAGCCTTAAGAAAAGGTGACGTAAGAGTAAATGGAAGTAAACAAAAGGAAAATTATTCTCTTCAAGTTGATGATGTAGTAGAAATAAAATACATAACAAGTAAAAAAGAAGATAAAAGCAATAAATTTATTAAGGTAAATGCAACTGGAATGAAAATTACTTATGAAGATGCAAATATTCTTATAGTTGAAAAGTGGCCAAATATACTAGTACATCCAGATGAAAAAGGAAAGGAACCTAGTTTAACAGATTATGTTCTTTCATACTTACATGCTAAGGGAGACTATGTACCAGAAAATGAAGTTACATTTACACCAGCTCCTTGCAACAGATTAGATAGAAATACATCAGGGATTGTTATTTTTGGGAAAAGCTTTGAAGGCTTAAGAAGTGTTAATGAAATGATAAGAGATGGAAAAGTTGAAAAATATTATAATGCTTTAGTTAAGGGTAAAATTAAAGATGGTTTATATAAGGGCTATATTCATAAAAATGAAGAAGCTAATATTTCAACTATTTTTGATGAAAGAATTAAAGATTCTAAAGAAATAGCAATGGAAGTTAAAACAATCAAAACTAATGGAGCTTATTCTTTCTTAGAGATAAATCTAATAACAGGAAGAAGTCATCAAATTAGAGCACATTTAGCTCATTTAGGTACTCCAATTATTGGAGATAACAAATATGGAGATAAGAAATTAAATTCTTTCTTTACAAATAAATTTGGCTTAGAGTGTCAAATACTTTATGCATATAAAGTTGTATTTAGAGATGCTCCTGAGAAGATAAGTTACTTAACAAATAAAACTGTAACAGAGAGTTTACCTCCAGTATTTAAGAAAATAAAGAATGATGTTTTTAAATTTACTATTAAATAAAAGGTGAGTTGAATGGAGAATAAAAAAGCTGGTAATGGGTTCTTAATATTATCTTTTGCAGGAATTTTGGGGAAATTATTATCTGCAATGTATGTACCACTATTAAAAAATATATTAGGAAATACTGGGTATGGTATATATACAGGTGGTTATGATATATTTGTATTTTTAATAGCTATAACAAGTCTTGGAGTACAACCTGCAGTTACAAAGGTTGTTACAGAACTTAGAATAACAGGGAATAATAAAGATGCTTTAAGAGCTATGAGGTTAGCTAGGAAATATTTCACAATTATATCTATAATAATTGCAGTATTATTTATGATAATAGCTACTCCCTTAGCAAAAGCTATTAATAGGGAAAGCTCAACATTAACTTTTATATTTCTGGCACCAGCCATTATTTTTGCAGCCATTTTATCTGCTTATAGAGGTTATATGCAAGGTATAGAAGAAATGCAATCACTTGCTATTTCGCAATTAATAGAACAATTTATAAATGTAATACTTAGCTTAATATTTGCAGCAGGTTTATTAGTTGTTACAGGTAGTAATAATTGGGGAAGTGCAGGGGGAACTGTAGGTACTTCTTTAGGAGCTATAGGTGCTATTATTTATATTCTTTACATATATGAAAAAAAGGGATATGAAGAAGAAGAAAATATAGTTTCAAAAAATAAGAATAAAAAAATCACTGATAAAAAAATAGTTAGGAAATTATTTAGTTATGCAATTCCAATTTGTCTTGTTGCAGGGGTTCAAAACTTTGCAGGCGTAATTGATACCATAACAGTTGGAATGAGCTTAAAGTGGGCTGGTCTTGGAAATCAAGTATATGACTTATCAGCTACACTATCTTATTATAAGACTTTGGTTTATGTACCATTAGCCATAGTCACAGCTCTTGGAACATCAATATTTCCAAATGTAATTAAAGCTTTTATTAATAAAGATAAAAAAGATTTAAAAAAACAAACAACCTATGCTTTTAGGATAACATATATTATAGTTATACCTGCTACATTTGGATTAGCTATATTAAGTAAAGAGATATATAGATTTTTATTAAATGAATCAAAAGGATATGAGTTATTAGCTTATGGTTCTGCATTACTTATCTTTATGTCTATAACAACTATACAAAATGTTATATTACAAGGTATTAATAAACTATATTTAATAATAGCTTCAGCATCGGCTGGTCTTGTAGCTAAAATAATACTAAATTTAATATTAGTACCAATAAAAAGTGTAAACATAATAGGGGCAGTAGTTGCAACTTTTGTTTCTTATATAATTCCAACTGTAATAAATCATAGGAAAATAGAAGGATTCTTTAAAGTTAAAGTTCCTATAGTAAAACAAGCTATTATACCTACTATATGCTCAATTGCTATGACAGGTGTTATCTTTATGAGTAAATACCCGATATTAAAAGCGGCAGAATTTTTAGGGGGCGGAAGAATAGTAATAGCTATATCTACCCTAATTTTAATAGCTATAGGTGGAATAGTTTATCTTTATTCAATGGTGATTTTTGGAGGCATAAGAAGAAAAGATTTAGACCTTATATCACCAAAACTATTTAAACTTCTACCAAGAAGACTACGTAAAGAACTTATATAAGAATTAACTTA
>X276_Barnacle_Goose__coassemble_546_pt1 | contig 11898 bp, 9 predicted proteins | sample X276_Barnacle_Goose__metabat2_high_PE_012 | metagenome-assembled genome bin X276_Barnacle_Goose
AGATTTGGGAAAGCTTAAAGTAGATAAATTATAGGGGAGTAGTTTAATGCTTGAAAAAAATATATTGGTGAATTTTTTAATAGTTAAGATAAAAAAAACATACTGTTTTTGAAAAGAAGGTAAAAAAGAATTTTTATCTTCTTATTTTTTTAAAAGTATGTTACAATAATTGTAAACATATTGGTAAAAAATAACAAAAGATTGATTAAATATATACTATAGGAATAGTAAATTCATATAGTACATATAAATAAAATACTGTTTTTATAGAAGTTAAGGGATTTATATAAAAATATATAAGGTTAATGAATTCTTAGGAGGTATTTTATAATGAAATTATTAGGTAAAGTTGCAGTGGTTACAGGAGCAAGTTCAGGTTTAGGAAGAGCAATTGCTCTTATGTATGCAAAAGAGGGAGCAAGTGTTATAGCAGTAGCTCGAAGAAAAGAACGTTTAGATGAAATAGTAGAATTAGCAAAGAATTTAAAAGGAAATATAATAGCTTATCAAGGTGATGTTTCTATAAAAGAAGATAATGAAAAAATGATAGAACATGCAGTAGAGTTATATGGAAAAATAGATATACTAGTTAATAATGCAGGTATAGTAGATGGAATGAATTCAATAACAGAAATTAATGATGAAACTTGGCATAAAGTTATTGATGTTAATTTAAATGCTATATATTATTCTAGCAAAAAAGCTTTAGAACATATGCTTAAAGCGAAGAGTGGAAATATAATAAATATCTCATCAGTTGCAGGATTAAATGGTGGAAGAGCAGGAATTGCATATACAGCAACAAAGCATGCTCTAATTGGAATGACTAAAAATATAGGATTTATGCATGCAATGGATGGAATAAGATGTAATGCAATTTGCCCTGGAGGTACAGAATCAGAAATGACAGAAAACTTAGGTGATCTTACTCATTTTGGAATAAAAAGAGCTTTAAGTGGAGCAGCAAATTCAGTAAGAATTGGTAAAGCTGATGAAGTTGCAACAATAGCAGTATTCTTAGCTTCAGATGATTCTAGTTTTGTAAATGGAGAAAGTATAGTATGTGATGCAGGTTGGACTGCTTATTAAATGATTTTGGATTTTTTTAAGAGATTAATTTTCAAATCTAAAATTAATAAATTATGTTGAAATTAAAGTAACAATAGCAAAAGAGCAACAAAACTGTTGCTCTTTTACTTTTTTTGTATTGCATCTATTGCATCAATAACTGAACTACGTAAACCCTTTCTTTCTAATGTTGTTACTCCAACTATGGTTGTTCCTCCTGGAGAACATACTGCATCTTTCATTATTCCTGGATGAGTATTTGTGATTAATTGTAGTTTTCCAGTTCCAACTATCATTTGGCTTGCTAACTTATAGGATAAGTCTCTAGGTAGTCCATGCATTACAGCAGCATCTGATAAAGCTTCTATAAACATACTTGTAAAAGCTGGCCCGCAGCCGCTTATTGTACCAGCAATCCCTAAGTTTTTTGTTTCTACTTTTTGAATAAGTGCAATTGGTGAAAATAGATTTACAAAGGATTCATATTCTTCATGTGTTAATGAATTTTTATTCTCACAAACTATAATTCCTTCTCCTATTGATACTGGGGTATTTGGTAATGTACTTAAATGATGTGTATTTGATAATAATATCTTTTCATATTGATCGAATGTATAATTTACTACAACAGAGATAACAATTTTACCAACTAGTTTTTCTTTAATTGGTGTAATTACCTCTTCAACAAGATGGGGTTTTATAGCGATAATAACCATATCTACATTTTCTACAAGCTCACTTGAATCTTTACAAGGAATAAAACCTTTAGATTTAGTATTATTACATAACTTATCCCAATTCTTTGCACATGCATATATTTGTTCAGCTTTAATTGAATTTTTATAAATTAAACCATTAGCAAGTGCTTGTGCCATATTTCCAAATCCTATAAATCCTACTTTCATTTGTATCCTCCTATATATTTGAATAGTATTATTTTATTAATCTTTACCTTTTGATTATATATTATTAAACAATATATAAAAGTATAATACTATTTAATATGAGAAAATAGTATTATATTTTATAAAATTTATAGAATATGTAGCAAAAGAGACCTTTTATAAATACTAATATATTAATAACAATTAAATAGGAGAATACCATATGCAAATGATGGATATGCTTTTTAAGGGTCTCATGGGAGGCCAAGGAGGCGGAGGCATGGGCAATATTATGGGTAACATGATGGGCGGAGGAGGAAATCCACTAGGAGGACAAGGTGGAGGAAATCCTTTAATAAGTATGCTTATGAACTCAATGATGGGTGGCGGCCAAATGGGGCAAAACCAAATGAATGGAATGAATAATCCTTTAGGGATGTTTATGAATGGTATGGGAGGAAATCCAATGCAAGGGGGAAATCCAATGCAAGGGGGGAATCCAATGCAAGGAGGAAATCCAATGCAAGGGGGAAATCCAATGCAAGGTGGAGGACAAATGAATGGAATTAATCAACTAATGAGTATGTTAATGAATAATGGTAGTGGCATGAATATGCCAAATAATCAAGGAAATAATATGAATGGTGGAAACAATCAAAGAAATAATATCAATCAAGGTAATAGAAGTGTTGATATGAATCAATTAATGAGTATGCTAATGGGGGGAAATCAAGGTCAAAATCAAGGGATGAATCAAAATAGAAATAATAATATGAATATGGGTAATCAAGGTAACTCAATGGATTCCCTAAATGCACTTTTTAATTCTATGAATAATACTAATAACAATAATAGTACAAATGGTAACAACAGTAAAAACAGTAGAAGAAGTTCTTCTAAAGATAAAAGAAGTAGAAGTAAATAGTAATTGTTTAAGAATTAAAAATAAGTATTAACTCTAATAAGAGCTGATACTTATTTTAATTTAATTAACATAATATTTAATATTCATTTAAGATAGGAATTTAAATTATAAGAAAATAAGGAATAAATTACTTTGTAAATTATGAATTGTAAATTATATAAAATGATGATATCCTATATAATCGGAAATAAAGTTAAGGAGATAGATAGATGATTAAAGATATGACTAAGGGAAACCCTACAAAACTAATTCTTTTATTTTCATTACCAGTTCTTATAGGAAATGTATTTCAACAAATTTATAGCATGGTTGATACTATAATAGTTGGGAGATATATAGGGATAGAAGCTTTTGCAGCTGTAGGAGTTACAGGACCATTAAATTATTTAACAAACGGATTAATAGTTGGATTAACTAGTGGATTTGCTGTTTTAGTTTCACAAAAGTTTGGAGCTAAAAAAGATGATGAAGTAAGACGAGCTGTTGCGAGTGCTATAACTTTATCTATAATATCAATGATAATAATTACAGTAGTAAGTGTATTTTTAGCAACGCCTATGTTAAGAATGATTAATACACCAGAAAATATTATAAAATACTCTAATACATATATTACAATAATTTTTGCAGGAAGTGGAGCTGTTATAGTTTATAATCTTGCAACAAGTATATTAAGAGCTTTAGGAGATAGTAGAACACCACTATATTTTTTAATAATCTCATCTTTTTTAAATGTATTTTTAGATATTGTATTTATAGTTAATTTTAAAATGGGAGTAGAGGGAGCAGCTTATGCTACTATAATATCACAAGGTTTTTCAGCTATACTATGTTTAATATACGCATATAGAAAATATGAGATACTAAGACTTAAAAAAGAAGACTTTAAAATAGGTAGAAAATTTTATAAAAGACATCTAAATGTTGCAGTACCAATGGCCCTGCAATTTTCTATAACGGCAATAGGAATAATAATAATTCAAGGTGCTTTAAATAGCTTTGGTTCTGATACTATAGCATCTTATACTGCAGCTTCAAAAGTTCTTCAATTAGCTATGCAACCTGCAATGACTTTAGGAATAACTATGGCGACATATGTTGGACAAAATTTAGGTGCTAAGGATTATATAAGAATAAAAGATGGTGTGAAAAAATGCGTTAATATTTCAATAATTACTAGTATCATAGCTGGTGGAATTTTAATTTTAGGTGCAGAATACTTTGTTAAATTATTCATAGAAAATCCAGATAAAGAAATAATAGTAAAATCTAAGGAATGTTTAATTTATGCGGGTATATTTTTTATTCCTCTTGGGTTAATTTTTGTTTATAGAAATGCTCTGCAAGGTATGGGGGAATCTTTTGTACCTATGATGGCTGGAGTTTATGAATTAGTAGCAAGGTCAATAGTTGCTTTTACTCTTCCAAAATTTATTGGGTACACAGGAATATGTATATCAGATCCAATAGCTTGGGTAGCAGCATTTGTACCTTTAATATATACTTACCATAAAAAAATCAATGATTTAGTTAAGGTAAAATGATATAATTATTTTTAGTGGTAGAGATCAAAAACAAATAGAGATATAATTTATAATTTTCAAATTTAAAAAAGTAGGTGTTTAAATGACAAACAATAAGTTTTTGCCAATAAGCAAAGCTGATATGGAAGAAAGAGGCTGGGAACAATGTGATTTTATTATAGTTACAGGGGATGCCTATATAGATCATCATAGTTTCGGAACTGCTATTATATCAAGAGTTCTAGAAGCTAATGGATATAAGGTTGGAATAATTCCACAACCAGACTGGCACAGCACAGAAGATTTCATGAAGCTTGGAAGACCTAGACTTGGTTTCTTGGTAAATGCAGGTAATATGGACTCTATGGTTAATCATTATACAGTAAGTAAGAGATTAAGAAGCAAGGATTTATATTCACCAGGGGGAAAAATGGGTCTTAGACCAGATAGAGCTACTATAGTATATTGTAATAAAATAAGGGAAGCTTACAAGAATATAAATGTAGTAATAGGTGGTGTTGAAGCTAGCCTTAGAAGATTTGCCCATTATGATTACTGGGGTGATAATGTAAGAAATTCAATTCTTATAGATAGTGGAGCTGACCTTTTAGTTTACGGTATGAGTGAAAAACAAATAGTAGAAGTTGCTAATGCTTTAAATGATGGGTTTGAAGCTAAATACATAAGACATGTAAATGGTACATGTTATACAGTAGAATCCTTAGATGAATTATATGAGGATTATATTGAAATGCCTTCAGTTAATGAAGTTGCAAAAGATAAAATAAAATACTGCGAAGCATTTAAGATACAATATGAAGAACAAGATCCAATTAGAGGAAGACAATTAGTACAAAAACATGGTAATAGATATGTAGTTGTAAATAAACCAGAAATGCCTTTAACGAGAGAAGAGTTAGATGTAGTTTATGGACTTCCTTATGCTAAAGACTATCATCCTATATATGAAAAAGATGGTGGAATAGCTGCTATTGAAGAAGTTAAATTTAGTATAATGAGTTCAAGAGGGTGTTTTGGAAACTGCAGTTTCTGTGCTATAACATTCCATCAAGGAAGAGCTGTTCAAAGTAGAAGTGAAGAATCTATTTTAGAAGAAGCAAAACAAATTACAGAGCTTCCAGACTTTAAGGGATATATCCATGATGTAGGTGGTCCTACAGCTAACTTTAGAAAACCAGCGTGTAAAACTCAGCTTACTATAGGGGCTTGTAAACATAAGCAATGTTTAACACCAAGACCTTGTAAGAATATGATAATAGACCATAAAGAATACTTAAATCTATTAAGAAAAATAAGAAAGTTACCTAAAGTTAAAAAGGCATTTGTAAGATCAGGACTTAGATATGATTATATAATGGCAGATAAAGATGATACATTCTTTAGGGAACTTGTAGAACACCATGTAAGTGGACAGTTAAAAGTAGCGCCAGAGCATGTTTCTCCTAATGTTTTAAAACATATGGGTAAACCATCTGGAGATACTTATGATAGATTTAGGGAAAAGTTCTTTAAAATAAATAAACAAATAGGTAAGGAACAGTATTTAATTCCTTATTTAATGTCAAGTCATCCAGGTAGTGGACTTAATGAAGCAATAGAACTTGCAGAATACTTAAGAGATACTAAATATCAACCAGAGCAAGTACAAGATTTTTATCCAACACCAGGAACTTTATCAACTACAATGTTTTATACAGGACTTGATCCTTTAACTATGGAAGAAGTATATATTCCTAAAACAAAGGAAGAAAAAGCTATGCAAAGAGCATTACTTCAATTTAAAAACCCTAAAAACTATAATATAGTTTACGATGCTTTAGTTAAAGCTGGAAGGGAAGATTTGATAGGTAATGGACCTAAGTGCTTAATTAGATCAAAAGAAGATAGATATAGAAGTACTTATAAGAAGACTGCAGGCAAAACTTTTAAAAGACCAGAAGCTAATACAAAAGCAAAAGAAAAGGCTAAAGGAATTAGAGGTAATTTAAAAATAGATCAAGAATATAAATCGAAAAATTCAAAAAAGAAATTAGGAGATTTAGATAAATTTAAAGGTAAAGAATCTAAGTCTAGAAATAGCAAAAGTGTTAACAGAAGAAAAAGATAAATAATAAAAAATTAATTAACAAATAAAAATATATTTTATATTGAAGGGGACTGTCTAAGACAGTTCCCATTTTTAAAATTTAAAAACCTTTTTTCTTTGCTTCTATACCACTTTCATTAAGTGCAGGTTCTTCAACAGTAGTATTAAGTTTATTTTTTGCCCATTGATTTTGTGTTTTTGTACCATTTTTCAAATAATTTTTTTCAGAATATACTTTTTTATTTTCACTTTTCATAATTTACCTCCTAAAATAATAATACTTTTATAGTATTAGAATAATATGAAAAATTATTAGTACTTTAGAGAATTTGCTATTTGTTCACATTTCTTATTGACTAAATATAGATATTAATCTATATTTATATATGGTATATATAGATATATATCTATTTAAGGAGGGATTGATATAAAAAAATATGAAGAAAATGCAAAAATTTTTAAAGCTATAGGAGAAATTAATAGAGTTAAAATAATAGATATGCTTTCAAGTGGAGAAAAATGTGCTTGTCTAATATTAAAAAGCTTTAATTTTTCACAACCTACATTATCTCATCATATGAAAGTTCTTATAGATTGTGGGATTGTAAAATATAGAAAAGAAGGAACTTGGATATATTATAGTCTTGTAGAGGAAAAATGTGATTCACTTATGAGATTTTTAAATAGTATTTTAACTAATGGAGATAATTGTATTTGTAGTGAAAGGTGTATAGGAAAGAATTAATTCTTTCTAGGTAAATTATGAAAAAATTTGATTTAACAAAGGGAAATGTTTTAAAGGTTTTAATAACTCTCGCTATTCCGATAATGGGGAGTTCGTTTTTTCAATTTGCATATAATATAATTGATATGATGTGGGTTGGAAATCTTGGAAGTAATGCTGTAGCAAGTATAGGCTCTGCAAGTTTTTATGTAGGACTTGGTAATTCGATTAGTTCTTTAGTAGTAATAGGTACAGGAATAAAGGTTTCCCATTCTATTGGTGAGAAAAATGATAAAGAAGTAAAAGGATATATCTCTTCTGGAATAATTTTGAGTTTATTTATAGGACTTATTTACGGATTGATTCTAATAGTATTTGGTAGAAATTTTATAGGATTTTTAAATTTAGGAAATAGCACAGTAGAAAAAGAGGCTTATAGTTATTTATTAATTAGCGCTCCAATGTTATTTTTTACTTTTTATAATTCTTTATTTATTAGAATATTTAATAGTTTTGGGAATAATAAAAGTGCTTTAACTATAAATATAATTGGTATTTTAATAAATATAGTATTAGATCCAATATTTATATATACATTAAAACTTGGAGTTAATGGAGCAGCTTATTCTTCACTAATAGGAACTTTTATTGTATTTATACTTCTAATTATAAATGGGAAAAGTGTTCTAAAGATAGACTTAAAGGAAAAAATAAATTTTGAAAAAATAAAAGAAATAAGTATATTAGGAATTCCTATGTCTTTTCAAAGAGTATTATTTACCATAGTAAATATAATATTAGCTAGAATAATAGGAGGGTTTGGCTCGGATGCCATTGCAGCACAAAAAATAGGACTTCAAATAGAATCAATAGTTTATATGGTAGTCGGAGGTCTTAATGGGGCTATTTCAAGTTTTGTTGGACAAAACTTTGGAGCGAAAAAATATGGAAGAATTAATGAAGGTTATAATAAAGCATTAATTATAGGTGGATTTTATGCTTTATTTGTAACTTTAACTTTTACATTAATTCCAGAAACCTTAATAAAATTATTTATTAGGGAGGAAAAAACAATTAAAATAGCTAGTGAGTATTTAAGAATTATAGGAATATCTCAAATATTTTCAACTATAGAGATGATATCAAATGGTGTGTTTACGGGAATTGGAAAACCTAAAATACCAGCCTTTATAAGTATCTTCTTTACAGTTTTAAGAATACCTATGGCAATTATATTAACTAGATATATAGGTGTAAAAGGAATATGGTATGCAATATCAATTTCAAGTATATTAAAAGGAGTTATTTCCTTTATGGTTTATAGACTGAAAGTATGGAGGGATTATAGTAATGTTAGAGATAATTAAAGAATTAGGATATAAAGAAAATTTATTAACAGGTAAATATGGAATAGAACGTGAAACTTTAAGAGTTACAGAGGAAGGAAAGCTTTCTCTTACAAAACATCCTGAAGTATTTGGCAGTAAAATAACAAATCCATATATAACAACAGATTTTTCAGAAAGTCAAATAGAACTTATTACACCAACTTTAAATACAGTAGAAGAGGTGTATAGCTTTTTAAATGCACTATATGATATTACAGCATTAGAATTAGAAGATGAGTATTTATGGCCTCAGTCTATGCCTTGTGATATTCCAGAAGATGATCAAATACCTGTGGCTGAGTATGAGGATAATGGAGAAGCAGCTAGCTCTTATAGAAAACATTTATTGAAAAAATATGGTGGCAAGAAGCAACTTATTTCTGGAATTCATTTTAATTTTTCTTTTAACGAAGAATTAATTAAAGATTTATATAAAATCCTTGGAAAAGGAGAAGAGTATAGAGAATTTAGAGATAATATATACTTAAAGGTAGTAAGAAATTATCTAAGATATAGATGGATTTTAATATATTTATTAGGTGGAACTACTGCAATGCATGAGTCTTTTGGAGATAGTTGTGGTAGACAATTAGATAAAGTTTCAAAGGATAGTTTTTCAAATGAAGGAGCTATGTCTTATAGAAATAGCGAATGTGGCTATAAAAATCCTATAGATTTATTTCCAGATTACACATCAGTTAAAGATTATGTAAATAGTGTTTATAGATTTATAAATGATAAACTTATAGAAAATCATAAGGAATTATACACTCAAATAAGACTTAAGGCTTATGATAATGAAAGATTTTTGGAATCATTAACAGAAGAGGGAATAAATTATCTTGAAATTAGAAGTATTGATATTAACCCTTTTAATAAGGTAGGTATTTCATTAGAGGATTTAAACTTTATAAGTTTATTTAATCTTTATTTATTAACAAAAGAAGAAAATAGTTATGAAAACTGGCAAGAAGAAGCTCAAGATAATCAAAACATAATAGCCATGTATGGACAAATGGATGTAGTTTTAAAAAGAGATGGAGAAGCTATATCAAAGGAACAATATTCTCTAGATATTCTTAAAGAAATGAAGGATATGGTTATAGAACTTAATATTAAAAAAGAAAATATAATAGATGATATGATTGAAAAAGTTAAGAATTCAAAGTTAACTTATGCAAATAAAATATCAGAAATGATAAAAGAAGAAGGTTTTATAGAAGGTCATTTAAGATTATCAAAGAAATATAAAGAAGATGCATACAATAAAAGATATAAGTTTGAAGGTTATGAAGATTTTGAGCTATCTACACAAATTCTTATTAAGGAAGCTGTTAAAAGAGGAATTAAAGTAGATATTGTTGATAAAAGTGATAATTTTATATCTTTAAGTAAAAACAACAAAACTGAGTATGTGAAACAAGCTACAAAAACTTCAAAAGATAGTTATATATCAGTAATGGCAATGGAAAATAAAGTAGTTACAAAGGATATATTAAAGAAAAATAATATAAAAGTTCCATCAGGATATGAATATTTTTCATTAGAAACTGCCTTAAATAACATAGATAAATTTATTAATAAGTCAGTAGTAATAAAGCCTAAGTCAACAAACTTTGGAATAGGAATTTCAATATTTAAAGATGGTGGGAATAAAGAAGATATAGAAGAGGCATTTAAGATAGCCTTTGATAATGATACTACAGTTTTAGTAGAGGAATTTATTAAAGGAAAAGAATATAGATTTCTTGTAATAGGAGATAAGGTAACGGGTATCCTTCATAGAGTTCCAGCTAATGTAGTAGGTAATGGGGAAAATACTATTGAAGAATTAGTTGCAGAGAAAAATAAAAATCCTTTAAGAGGAAAAGGTTATAAAACACCTTTAGAAAAAATTCAATTAGATGACAATGCAAGATTATTCTTAAAACAAGAAAATAAAGACTTTAAATATATACCTAAAAAAGATGAGATAGTTTACTTAAGAGAAAACTCAAATATAAGTACTGGTGGAGATAGTATTGATTTTACAGATATTATACCAAACAAATATAAAGAAATAGCAGTAAAAGCAACTAAAGCTATGGGAGCAGTAATCTCTGGAGTAGATATGATGATAGAAGATTTAGAAGACGAAAATTCAAATTATTCTATTATAGAAGTTAATTTTAATCCAGCAATTCATATTCATTCTTATCCATATAAAGGGAAAGAAAGAAAAATAGCTGTGGAAATATTGAAAGTTTTAAATTTAATATAAAAGAAAAATTATAGACATTTAATTATGCATAATAGCTAATTAGATGTCTATTTTAATAAAAAGAATTTATTAAATTTTTAAATTATAGAAATACTAAGTATATAATGATAGAATTAAATAAGAAAATTTTTCAAAGGGAGTGAATTAATATTGGGTACAATAAATAAAGAATTTGTATTAAATACGGCAAAAAGAATATTAGAATTTGATAGTCCAACAGGTTTCTGTTTTGATATAATGAAAATAATAGAAGATTATGCAAAAGATTTTGGATATAAGTTTGAAAGAACTAATAAAGGTTGTGGAATAATTACTGTTGAAGGAGAAAAAGAAGGAAAGGTTATTGGACTTTCAGCTCACGTAGATACTCTAGGGGCTATGGTTAGATCAATATCAAGTAGTGGAACCTTAAAATTCACTTTACTTGGAGGACCAATTCCAGCAACTTTAGATAGTGAATATTGTAAGATAAGAACAAGAGATGGAAGAATATATACAGGAACATTTTTAAGTACAAGTCCTGCAGTGCATGTTTATACAGATGCTAGGGATAAAAAGCGTACTCCTGAAAATATGGAAGTTAGAATAGATGAAAGAGTTTCAAATAAAAAAGATGTAGAGGATTTAGGAATTTGTCCTGGAGATTTTATATTTATAGATACGAAAACTACTATAACAGAAAGTGGATTTATTAAATCAAGATTTATTGATGATAAAGGTAGTGTAGCAGCATTACTTGGACTTTTAGAAATGCTAAATAGAGAAAATATAAAACCAGCATATACAGTAAAAGTATTTATTTCAACTTACGAAGAGGTTGGTCATGGTTCTTCATATATTCCAAGTGATATTACTGAAATGATAGCAGTAGATATGGGATGTATAGGAGAAGATTTAAGTTGTACAGAATATGACGTTTCAATCTGTGCTAAGGATTCAAATGGACCTTATGATTATAATATGGTTACAGATTTAATTAATCTTGCAAAGGAAAATAACATAAGATATGCAGTAGATAT
>X276_Barnacle_Goose__coassemble_560_pt1 | contig 11689 bp, 8 predicted proteins | sample X276_Barnacle_Goose__metabat2_high_PE_012 | metagenome-assembled genome bin X276_Barnacle_Goose
TTAATTTGTTAGATGATAGCATAATTATAAATAGTAAAAGTAGTGATACTAAATATATTTATAGCTTAATTAATAATTGGTATAAGAAAAAGGCTATGGAATTAGTACCTTTGAGAGTTAACTTAATATCAAAAAAAATAGATTTAATCCCTAGCAAAATTTTAATTAAAAACCAAAAAAGTTTATGGGGAAGCTGTAATAGTAAAAGAGAAATTAGGCTAAATTGGAGACTAATATTGATGAAAGAATCAGTTATGGATTATATTATAATTCATGAATTATGTCATATAGTTCACATGAATCATTCTAAAGATTTTTGGTCTTTAGTAGAAAAATATGATCCGAATTATAAAGATAATAAGTTGTGGCTTAAAGAAAAAGGCAATATGTTAATGAAAGTAATATTAGAGTGATTTTCAAATTTTTTTCAAAATTTATTCTAAATATGTTTACACTTTAATGATTTTAGTCTATATTAATTCCTGTAGAATAAATTAAAGTCATAAGGAGAGTAAAATGAGAAGCGTATATAAGAATCCAAAGGAACTAGCAACTTGTTTAAAGGATTTAGTAGATAACTACTTAGAAGATTTAATAAGTTATGAGGATTTAGAAAAAAAGATCACTAAAATGGTTGCTGCTAATGGAGATAGAATTTATAAAGATGGCAAAATGTCTTCTAAATTATATCCATATTTAAATAGCGAGAGAGTAGAAATAATAGATAAGATTATTAAAGAACAATAATATTAGCCTCCATTTTAATGGAGGCTTTTTTAATACAAAAAAAGAATAGTTGCTTATATAAAAATAAGAAACAGTTTTTATAACTATCAAGTAAAAAAATGATAAAATTTAGTAAAAAATACAAAAATATATTGATTTATTTTACTGAAAATGTTATCATAAAAACATAATAAATGATAAAGGAGAATAGCTATGGATATTAATATTATTGAAGAATTTAAAAATGTTTTTGGTTATAATGAAAACGTTAGAAAGTTTTTTTCGCCAGGAAGAGTTAATTTAATTGGAGAGCATACAGATTATAATGGAGGAAATGTTTTTCCTTGTGCTTTAAACTTTGGAACTTATGGAGCTGTTTCTCTAAGAAAAGATACAAAATGCAGAATGTATTCTTATAACTTTAAAGAAAAAGGAATAATAGAATTTGATATAAATGATATAAAATTTGAAAAAGAACATGATTGGGTTAATTATTCTAAGGGAGTAATTAATACTATGGACAATCATGGATTTAAAATAAATAATGGCTTTGATTTATATGTATATGGAAATATTCCAAATGGAGCTGGATTATCTTCTTCAGCATCTCTTGAGTTATTGACAGGTGTAATAGTTAATGAACTTTATAATTTAGATATAGATAGAATATCTCTTGTAAAATACTCACAAGAAGCAGAAAATAAATTTGTTGGTGTTAATTGTGGAATAATGGATCAGTTTGCCATAGGTATGGGAAAAGAAAATAATGCAATACTTTTAGATTGTCAAAGTTTAGAATATACTTATTGCAATTTAGATTTACAAGATTGTTCAATAATTATTTCTAATACAAATAAGAGAAGAGGACTTGCTGATTCTAAATATAATGAACGAAGACAAGAATGTGAGGAAGCATTAAGTATTTTAAAAGGAAAATTAAATATTAATTCTTTAGGTGATTTATCAATTGAAGAATTTGAAATGAATAAAGATATATTAAAGAATGAAATCATACAAAAGAGAGCTAAACATGCTGTTTATGAAAACCAAAGAACATTAAAGGCTAAAGATGCGTTAGCTAATAATGACTTAGAGTTATTTGGAAAGTTAATGATAGAGTCACATAAATCATTAAGAGAAGACTATGAAGTAACAGGGCTAGAATTAGATACTTTAGTAGATCTTGCAAACAATCAAAAAGGAACTTTAGGTTCTAGAATGACAGGAGCAGGTTTTGGTGGATGTACAGTTTCATTAGTTAAAAATGAAGCTATTGATGATTTTATAAAGAATGTAGGACAAGAATACAAAAATATAATAGGATATGATGCTAGTTTCTATATTGCCAAAACTGGTGATGGAACTAGAGAAATTTAGGAGGTATAAATAATGATTTTAGTTTGTGGTGGAGCAGGATATATTGGAAGTCATACAGTATCAGAATTAATTAAAAAAGGTGAAGATGTGGTTGTTGTTGACAATTTAGAGACAGGCCATATTGATGCTGTTAATGAAAAAGCAAAATTTTATAAAGTAGATATAAGAAATAAAGAAGATTTAGATAAGGTTTTTAAAGAAAATAATATAACCGAAGTAATTCACTTTGCTGCTAATTCTTTAGTTGGCGAAAGTATGACAAATCCATTAAAGTATTTTAATAATAATGTTCACGGAACAGAGGTTTTATTACAAGTAATGGTTGATAACAATGTAGATAAAATTGTATTTTCTTCTACCGCAGCTACTTATGGAGAAGCAAAAGAAATGCCTATAACTGAAGAAACTAAAACTAATCCAACGAATGCCTATGGTGAAACAAAACTTGCTATGGAAAAGATGATGAAATGGTGTGATACTGCTTATAAAACAAAGTATGTATCATTAAGATATTTTAATGTTGCTGGAGCAAATGAAAGTGGATATATAGGTGAAGATCATACACCTGAAACTCATTTAATACCTCTAATTCTTCAAGTACCTCTAGGAAAAAGAGAGTTTATATCAATATTCGGAGAAGATTATGATACTGAAGATGGTACTTGTATTAGAGATTATATTCATGTAGTAGATTTAGCAAAAGCTCATATTCTTGCAATAGAGTATTTAAGAAAAGGAAATAAAAGTAATATATTTAATTTAGGAAATGGAAGTGGATTTTCTGTTAAAGAAATGATTGATGCAGCAAGAAAGGTAACTAATCATGAGATACCTGCGAAAATTTGTGAAAGAAGAGCAGGGGATCCAGCAAGATTAATAGCCTCTTCTGAAAAAGCTAAATCTATTTTAAATTGGATTCCAGAATATACAAATGTTGAAGATATAATAGCTTCAGCTTGGAATTGGCACAAAAATAATCCTAATGGATTTAATAAGTAGGTGAAGTAATGAATATTATTAAGGAAATAGAATCGCTAATAATATATGGTATTAAAAAAGAATTATTTAAAAAAGAAGATGAAATATATATAAGAAATAGTATATTAGATATCTTAAATATTAAAGACTATGAAGATATATCTATAGAAGAAAGAAATCTATTAGAACAGATAACTTTTAATAGTCCTACAAAGATATTAGATAATATATTAAATTATGCTTATGAAAATAATATACTAGAATCCAATTCTCCAGTATATAGAGATCTTTTAGATACTAAAATAATGGGAGTTTTAATGCCAAGACCTTCAGAAATAATAAGAGAATTTAATAAAAAATATGAAGTTTCTAAAACAGATGCTACAGATTATTTTTATAAATTAAGTAAAGATTGTGATTATGTTAGAACAGATAGAATATCACAAAATATTGTCTGGAAGACTTATACAGAATATGGTGATTTAGATATAACTATAAATTTATCTAAACCAGAGAAAGATCCTAAAGCAATAGCAGCAGCAAAAAATATACCGCAAGCAAAATATCCTAAATGTTTACTTTGTATAGAAAATGTTGGATATAGTGGAAGGGTAAATCATCCTGCAAGACAAAACTTAAGAGTAATACCATTTGAATTATGCAATGAGAATTGGTATTTACAATATTCACCGTATTCATACTTTAATGAGCATTGTATAGTATTTTCAGGAAAACATGAACCGATGAAAGTTACAAATAAAACTTTTAAAAGATTAGTTGATTTTGTTGAAAAATTCCCACATTACTTTTTAGGCTCAAATGCTGATTTGCCAATAGTCGGTGGGTCTATATTAACTCATGATCATTATCAAGGCGGTTCTTATGAATTTCCAATGAATAATGCTGAAAGTTTAATTGATTTTAAATTAAACAATTATGATAATATAGAACTAGCTATTGTAAAGTGGCCTTTAACTGTATTAAGGTTAAAGGGTAAAGAGAAGGATACGGTTAGTGAATTAGCTAATAAAATTTTAAATCATTGGAAAGATTATAATGATGAAGCTGCAAATATATTTTCAGAAACAAATGGAGTGCCTCATAACACAATAACTCCAATTGCAAGGCGTGAAAATGAATTATATGTTCTTGATTTAGTACTAAGAAATAATAGAACATCAAGTGAGCATCCAGATGGTATTTTTCATCCTCACAAAGAACTTCACCATATAAAAAAAGAAAATATAGGATTAATTGAAGTTCTTGGGTTAGCTGTTCTTCCATCAAGATTAAAAGATGAAATCGAAATATTAAAAGAATATTTACTTGGTAGAAAAATAAATATATATGAAGATGAGGCTATGAAAATACACTTAGATTGGTATGAAGAAATAAAAGCAAATCATTTACACTTAGATGAAAATAATGTTGATGAAATAATAAAAGATGAAATAGGTAAAATATTCTCAAAAGTTTTAGAACATTGTGGAGTATTAAAGTTAAATGATATAGATGCTATTAAACGATATATAAATAGCTTGAAATTATTAATAAAATAAATAAGATGAGGCAAATTGCCTCATCTTTATTATATGGTAGGTGACAAAATGGCTACAATTACAGATATAGCTTCAAAAGCTAAAGTCTCAATTTCGACTGTATCTAGAATACTTAATTTTGATAAAACACTAAATGTTTCAGAAGATACTAGGGTAAGAGTTTTAAGTATTGCAGAAGAAATGAATTACGTAACTATAAAAGAAAGAAAAAGTAAAGTGAAAAGTTATTCAATAGGTATAATTTCATCTTATACTGAAGATAAAGAATTAAATGACCCATATTTTCTTTCGATAAGAATGTCAATTGAAAAATATTGTGTAAAAGATAATATTGACTTTACCTCTTTATACTTAAAATCAATATTATCAAATAATACAAAAAATTATAAAAATTTAGATGGAATTATTGCTATAGGTATTTTTCAAGAAAATGAAATAAATAGAATGAAAGAAATTTCAAAGAATATAGTCTTTATAGACTCTTCTCCTGAAGAATGGGAGTTTGATTCTGTAGTAGTAGATTTAAAATATGGCGCAAGAAAAGCTTTAGAATACTTATATGATTTAGGGCATGTCAATATTGGATATATTGGAGCAAAAGTAATTCCACATAATAATGAGGAAAGTTTAGAATTAATAAATTACAGAGAGGCAACATATAAAAAATTCATGTTAGACATTAACAACTTTAATGAAGAATGGATTTTTAAAGGTTATTTTAATCCGGAAGATGGATATAAACTTATGAAAGAAGCATTGAAATTAAAAAATAGACCTTCTGCATTTTTTATAGCAAGTGATCCAATGGCTATAGGTGCGTATAAAGCAATTAATGAAGAAGGATATAGTATTCCGAAAGATATAAGTATTATTGGATTTGATGATATTGCAACAACTCAATATTTAACTCCATCTTTAACTACTATAAAAGTATACACTGAATTTATGGGGAAAACAGCTTTAGATACTATCATGGAAAGAATAAAAAATGGTAGAATATTAAGTAAAAAAATAGTGCTTCCAGTAAGATTAATCGTTAGAGAAAGTTGTGCAAAAATATAACTTAAAATTTAAAAATTTATATTACCCTAATAAATATATTTTACTTATATTTATTGGGGTAATATAATATTATTGTTTAATAATATTACATTATATAGGGGGAGAATATAATAGGAGTTAAGCACTTTTTGTTATAAGGCAGGAAGTGAAAATTAAATATCTAAGAGTGATTAAATACAAAAGGTGGTGCATATAAATGAGTAGTTATATAGAATTTAAAAACGTTAAAAAGACATATAAAATGGGTGAAGTAACTATTGATGCTTTAAAAGGAGTATCCTTTAATATAGAAAAAGGTGATTTTGTTATTATAGCTGGTGCTAGTGGTGCTGGTAAAAGTACAATTCTTAATATTTTAGGTGGTATGGATACGCCTACTAGTGGAGATATAATTGTAGAAGGAAATAACATTAGCAAATATAATGAAAAAAATCTTGTTACTTATAGAAGATATGATATTGGATTTGTATTTCAATTTTACAATCTGGTACAAAATTTAACATCTATTGAAAATGTAGAGCTTGCAACTCAAATTTCTAAAAATTCTCTAGATCCATCTGAGGTGCTAGAGGCTGTTGGATTGAAGGATAGAAAGGACAATTTCCCTTCACAATTATCAGGTGGGGAACAGCAAAGAGTTGCTATTGCGAGAGCTTTAGCTAAAAACCCTAAATTACTTTTATGCGATGAACCAACAGGAGCTTTAGATTATAATACAGGAAAAGCAATCTTAAAATTACTTCAAGAAAGTTCAAGAAAATATAATATGACAGTTGTTATTATTACTCATAATTTAGCCTTAACTCCAATGGGAGATAAGGTTATAAAAGTAAAAAATGGAATGATTGAAAGTGTTACAGTTAATGAAAATCCTCTTCCAGTAGAAAGGATTGAATGGTAATGAAAAAATCTGCTTTTACTAAAGATTTATTTATGGATATAAAAAAGTCAAAAGGAAGATTTTTTTCAATTCTAGCTATAATCGCTTTAGGTGTAGCTTTTTTCTCGGGAATTAAATCTGCTCCAATAGCTATGAAAAAAACAACTGATAAGTATTATGATGATTATAATTTTATGGATTTCACTGTATATTCTACACTAGGATTTAATGATGAGGATATAAAAGAAATATCTAATATAGATGGAATTTCAGAAGTGTTTCCAACTCATTCCTTAGATGCGTTAATAAAGATTGATTCAAGTGAAGTTGTGTTAAAGGTAATGGAGATGCCATTAGATAATGATAATTTTGTTAATAAATATAGATTAATTGAAGGTAGATTTCCAAGTAATGAAAAAGAATGTGTTATAGAAGCTGGAAAAATAAATGATTTAAATATTTCAATTGGAGATACTATTAATCTAATTTCAGGGACAAAAGAATCACTAGATGAAAATTTAAATAATACATCGTACACTGTTGTAGGAAAGGTTCAAACACCTAATTATTTATCTTATGAAAAAGGTACTTCAGAAATAGGTACTGGTAAGGTAAGTAGCTTTATAGTTATTCCAGAAGGTAATTTCAAATTAGATACTTATACTGAAGTATATTTAACTGTATCTAATTCTAAAGAATTAGATACCTATTCAGATGAATACAAAGATTTAATAAACAGTATAAAGCCGAATATTGAGGAATTAGGTAATGAGAGAGCTAGTATTAGATATAATGAAATAATAAGTAATGCTAAAGAGGAAATAGAAAAAAATAGAGCAAAATTAGAAGAGGAAAAACAAAAAAGTTTATTAAATTTTAGGGGAACTTCTGCAGAGTATAATAATTTAAAAGAAAAATTTGATGAGGAATTTCTTGAGGCTGAGAATAAGATTAATAAAAGTGAAGAGGATTTAAAAAATATTCCAGAAGGAAAATGGTTTGTGTTAGACAGAGATAGTCATTATTCCTTTGTAGATTATAAAAATAATGCTGAAAGTATAAATAAATTAGCTAAGGTATTTCCAGTGTTCTTCTTCTTGGTTGCTGCATTAGTATGTCTTACTACGATGACTAGAATGGTTGATGAACAAAGAATAAATATAGGTACATTAAAAGCATTAGGTTATTCTAAATATAAAATTATATCAAAATATATTATATATGCATTCTTAGCTAGTTTTATCGGAAGTCTTATAGGTTTATCCATTGGTTCTACAGTATTTCCTATTGTTGTATTTGATGCTTATGGAATAATGTATTCGCTTCCTAATGTAGAATTAGGATTTAACGTACAAATATCATTAATAATAATTGTAATTGCTGTATTAGTTACAACTATAGCTTCTTTTAGTGCTTGCTATAAAGAATTAATGGAAACTCCATCTGTTCTTATGAGACCTAAAGCTCCTAAAAGTGGTAAAAGAATATTACTTGAAAGATTTACTCCTTTTTGGAATAAATTAAGTTTTACAGGTAAAGTTACAACAAGAAATATATTTAGATACAAAAAAAGATTTTTAATGACTGTCTTTGGAATTGCTGGTTGTACAGCATTAATATTAACAGGTTTTGGTATAAAGGATTCTATTAAGACAATTGTAGATAGGCAATTTGGATATATATTAAAGTATAATATGTCTATAAATTTAGATAAAAATATTTCAAGTATAGAAAAGGAAAATATTATATCTAATATTAATAATATTGATGAAATTGAAAATACACTTATGATACTTTCTAGTAACATAAAGATAGATACAGGTAAAGGTGAAAAAGATGGTTACATAATAGTACCAGAGAACACTTTTAACTTTTCTGATTTTATAAATTTAGAAAATAGAAAGAGTAATGAAAAGCTTAGCTTAAGAAATGAAGGAATAATTATTTCGGAAAAGGTTGCTAAACAGTCTAATATTCATGTAGGTGATTTTGTAAATATAAAACTAGATAACTCTACTTATTCATTAGAGGTTATTGAAATTACTGAAAATTACACCTTTAACTATATTTATATGAATAAGGATTATTATAAGAAAATATTTAATAAAGAACCTATTTACAATACTATTTTAGCAAATGTGAAGGAAATTCAAAATGAAGATGATTTTTCAAAAACTCTTATGCAAGATGAAGGTATTAAAGGAGTTTCATTTAATACATCTATAAAAGAAAATTTTGATAATACTATAAAAAGTTTAAATTCTGTAATTTTAATTATGATAATTTCTGCAGGTGCTCTTGCTTTTATAGTATTATATAATCTAACTAACGTTAATATAAGTGAAAGAATAAGAGAGATTGCTACAATAAAAGTATTAGGTTTTTATGATAAGGAAGTATCGGCTTATATTTATAGAGAAAATATAATTCTTACAATTTTAGGAATTTGTCTTGGTGAATTTATTGGTATTTTTCTACATAGATTTATAATGGTTACTGTAGAAATAGATAATATGATGTTTGGTAGAAATATTGATTATAAAAGTTTTGTATTTTCAGCTTTGTTAACAATAATATTTTCTATAATGGTAAATATAGCTATGTATTATAAGTTGAAAAAAGTACAGATGGTTGAATCATTAAAGTCAGTAGATTAAATATAGGGGAGAAGCCAATGCTTTTCCCTTTTATAATACCTTATAATATAGAGAACCTATTAATACTATAAGTATATACTGTATTACAGATAAATTTTAGGAGAAATATTATGGATTATAAAGAAATATATAAACAAATTGGATTTAAACAAGAAATTGAAAGACTTAAAAAGCAAGCATATTTTGGACATGAAAAAGAAATAAGAATGTTAAAGTTATTAGGCTTTGAAGATAGAGGTTCTGTTCTTGAAATTGGATCTGGTCCTGGATTTTACACTTCAATATTACTAGATAATTTTAAAGAAATAGAAGTTACTGCATTAGATTATGATATGGAATTCTTAAAGTATGCTAATGAGAATATGAATAATAAACATAGGAATAGAGTTACTTATGTTAAAGATGATGTAAATAGATTATCCCTTCCGAATAATAGATATGATTTTGTTATTGCAAGATTTGTTTTTCAACACCTTGAAAATCCTTTAAAAGCTATTAGTGAGATTTATAGGGTTTTAAAACCAGGTGGAAAAGTTTTTATTATAGATATAGATTCGGATTTATGGGGTACAACTTTCCCTAAAAATAGAACTATAAATGAAATTAATAATATCATTTCTAAACTTCAAGGAAATCTTAAAGGAAATAGAGAGATAGGAAGCATGCTAACAACTATTTTAAAGAGAAGTAAGTTTAAAAGTTTAGATATTGAAGCTGTTATTAATCATAGTGATATATTGGGTAAAGAAAACTTTAGAGTGAAAATAAATAGTAATATAATAGAAGATCCAAAAATAAAAAAACTAATAAATAATTATAATGATTTTTTCGATTTAAAAGATTCTTCAATAATGATGCTTAAATTATTTATAAGTGGTGAAAAATAAGAAAATTAGGTAGATTTTCAATTAAATACAGACTTTAACTAGAATGTATTTACTTTAAATTATAGAGAAGTGGAAAGGACCACTTCTTTTTGTTATAATTAAATGATAAATAAAATTAAAGGTGAAGATTATGATAAAAGATATATTAATAAAGAAACTCAAAAAAAGTATAACTGGTAAAGATGAGTTAGGTGGGAAAAGAATTATAGATGGTGAGCTAATATCAAATTTTGAAACTGAATATGATGAAGATATTGTATTTGTAAAATCTAAAATTCTTTCTGATAATTTTTTTAGTGAATATAATTCAAAATTAGAAATAGATGTTAAAACTAAGGAAGCACTATCTACTTTCTGTACTTGTGATGATTTTGAGAGAAATGAAATTAGAAAAAACAATTATTGTTGCAAGCATTTATATGCAACAATGTTTAAGTTTATAGATTCTATAGAAGATAATAAAGGTCTAATAAATATTCTAGATAAAAATAATAGTCAAAATCAAATATTTAAAGAAAAGGATAATGATATACTAGATTTACTTATTGGAAAAGAAGATAAAGAAGATATTAAACTTGAAATTTATATAAACAAACAAGGATTACGTAATAATATAGCTTGTGAATTTAAAATTGGATTAAAAGGTTTATCATCTAATAAACTTTATGTAGTTAAGGATATAAACCAGCTTATAATTTCTTATTATAATAAAATACCAATAAAATATGGTAAGGACTTTACTTTTAATATAAAAGAACAACATTTAAGTTATAATGAAAAAAGAATATTTGATTTTTTAAGTAAAATAAAAGATATTGAAGGAAAATCTTCTAGTTTTACTAAAAGACAAGATAAATATATTGATGGAAAAAGTCTAATTGTTCCTGAGTTTTTATTATTAGAATTTTTCAATATAATCAGTGAAAATAGAATTTATTTAGATCAAGGATTTTTTTATAGACCTGTAGAGACTGAAATATTAATGGATAAACCCCATATCAATTTTGAACTTAAAAATTTTAATAAAGAGTATATTTTATCTGTAGATGAGGGACTTCCAGAAAGTCTTGATAAAGAAGGCAGAGTATTATTATATGGTAGTAGTATCTATTTACCAGATATTAAATATTGTTATGATATAAAACCTTTTATTAATTTATTTAAGGATAAAAATAGTATAAGTTTTAATATGAATAATGAATATAAAGTATTAGCTAAACTTTTACCTAAATTATATACACTATCACAAAATGTATATGTTAATAAGGCTATTAAAAATAAAATAGTAAAGGAAGAACCTATTTTTAAGTTTTATTTTGATAAGGTTAATAAAGATGTGGTTTTAACTTTAAAAGTTAAATATGGTAAATACGAATTTAATATTTTCTCTGATGTAAAAGAAAAAATTATATATAGAGATTTAGTAAAAGAAGATAAAGTGTTGGATTTATTAAAAACTTTAGGTTTTGATTCCTCTAAAGATAAATTTTATTTTTTAGTTAGTGATGATTATTTATTTAAATTTTTTAAAGAAGATATAAAAAAACTTCAAGAGGTTGGAGA
>X276_Barnacle_Goose__coassemble_562_pt1 | contig 11688 bp, 9 predicted proteins | sample X276_Barnacle_Goose__metabat2_high_PE_012 | metagenome-assembled genome bin X276_Barnacle_Goose
GAAGGTGCTTGGGATAAAGATGGCAAAAAAATGACTGTTGCTGATTACAACTCACTTAAAAAATCTCATCTTCAAGCTGATACAAAGGTTGCATCAGATTTTTATCATAATTTTGAAGAAGATATTGATTTAATGAAAGAATTAGGAATGAAAACTTATAGATTTTCTATTTCATGGGCTAGAATTATTCCAGATGGTGATGGTGAAATTAATCAAAAAGGAATAGATTTTTATAATAAAGTTATAGACAAGTTAATAGAGAATGGAATAGAACCTTTCGTAACACTATATCACTTTGACTTACCATTTGCTTTGGTAGAAAAATATAATGGTTGGGAAGGTAGAGAAACTGTATTTGCTTATGAACGTTTTGCTAAAGTTTGCTTTAAAGAGTTTGGAGATAGGGTAAAGTATTGGCAACCTCATAATGAACATAATTTAATTGTTAGAGTAGAGGAAAGAATTAATATCTATAATGAAACAGATCCTTTAAAAATTGATAGAATGCGTGCACAAATGGATTATAATTTATGTTTAGCACATGCTCTAGCAGTCAATGCTTGTCATGAAATGATAGAAGGAAGTAAGATTGGTGCAGCTGTTTCATCATCTGTAACATATCCTCTTACTTGCAGTCCTGAAGATGTTTATGCTGCTCGTATGAATGATAACTTCAAAGTTTATTATATGTTAGATATGCACTGTTATGGGGAATATCCAGGATATTATATTAAATATCTAAAAGAAAGAGACATAATGCCTCACATGGAAGAAAGCGATAAAGAAATACTAAAGAAAGCAAAAATGGATTTTATTGCAGTCAATTATTATAGAACAAATTGTGCAAAGGCGCTACCTGTAGATGATGAACATCCTTTTGGTTTAAGAGAAGGAAAAGTAGACTTTAGTATGTATGGATTATTTAAAATGACTATGAATCCTAACCTAAATGCTACAGAATACGGTGCTGCCATAGATCCTTCTGGTTTACGTGTTGCATTAAATGAATATTGGCAAAGATATAGACTACCTCTTATAATTACAGAAAATGGATTAGGAACTGCTGATATATTAGAAGATGGTAAGGTTCATGATGAATATCGTATTAACTACCTAAGAGATCATATAAATGCTTGTGCTTTAGCAATTGAAGATGGCGTTGAGATGCTTGGATATTGTCCATGGTCATTTATGGATTTATTAAGCTCGGCTCAAGGATTTAAAAAACGTTATGGATTTGTTTATGTAGACAGAACTGATAATGATACATTAAGTATGAAGAGAATTAAGAAAGATAGTTTCTATTGGTATCAAAATGTTATAAAAACTAATGGAGAAACTAAATAGAAAAAATAATTAAGTTAAATAAAATGGGCTGTCCCACAAAAAAAACTTTAAGCACAATATATTGTGTTTATGTATTTTAGTGAGATAACCCATTTTTTTATATGTTAATGTTACCAGTAGACTCTCTAAACTTTATAGAGGTTTTTACATGCATTGTTCTAAAGGGAAGATTGGAGTCAGATATCCTGGAAATTAATAAGTCGGCAGCAAGTTTACCCATTTCATAACTTGGAATGCTAACTGTAGTTAATTTTGGATCAAATATTTTTGATTCATTAGAGTCATCAAAACCACATACTAATATATCCTTTGGAACAGATAAATTAAATTCTTTTAATATTTTTATTAAATATATAGCAATAAAGTCATTAGCACATATAAAAGCTTGCGGAAGTGAAGACATTGAAGCTAATTTATCTTTAATAATTTTGGAAGAACTAATAATATTTTTATTATCATCAAGAATTGATTTATTTAAGTCTATATCAATTTCTGAATCTCTTAATGCTGATGAGTATCCTTTCCAACGCTCTTTAAAACTTTGACAATGATTAATGTCACCTACAAATCCAATATCATCAATTTTATTATCAATTAAGATTTTTGTAAGATTATAAACGCTATGATAATTTTCCATTAAAAGCACATCAGCATTTAAATCAGAATAACCGTTATCAGCAGAGGAATCAATAAATAATGTAGGCAGATTTAAATCACAAATTAATTTATTGAATTTATGATTAAACATTTCAATACAAATTACTCCAGAAGTTGATTCTGGATTGAAATTAATAGGAAGAGTCAAAAGATTTAATTCAGTTTCTCTAACCATATACATAGATAATTTAAATCCTAAAGCACTTATTGTTTTTTCAAATCCCGATAAGAGATTAGCACCAAAATGAGAAGCATTTGGCATGTTACAAGTAAAAAGTGCAATTTCTTTATTTTCAATAGATTCTTTCGAATTAAAAGAAGGATTAAGGTAAGCAAATTGTTTATATCCCATTTCGATTGCTGTTTGAATAATTTTTGATTTAGTAGTTTTGGAAATTGTACCAGTGTTGTTTAATGCTTTTGATACAGTATTTCTAGATATATTTAGCTTGTCAGCTATATCTTGAGCAGTGATTTTCTTATTTTTCATAAAAGTACTCCTTTACATTATGTATAAAAGTTAAGCAAACTAATATCTGTATATTATTATATCAAAGAATAGATAAAAAAGAAAGATATTACTGTTACAAATGTAACAATAATTCATAACAAAATATGTGATAAATGTAACTATAAAATATTGACAATGTAAATTGTTGGTGGTAATATTAATTTAGAAAATGTTTACAAGACAAGTTTTGGAATTGAATTATGTTGCAATTTAAACTTATATTGAGAAAGTTTGGAAGGATGGGATTGAGTTGAAAAATTTTGGAAGTACGTTACCTGATACAAATGTAAAGGAAGTCTTAGATATTATATCAGAAGATAAGTCCTTAATTAAATTTAAAAAAACAAAAAATAAACTAAAGAAAAATCTTAAGTATATAAAAAATAATTATGAACTATATATATTCTTTATGTTACCGCCTCTGATTTTACTGATAATTTTCAAATATATTCCGATTGCTGGTATATTGATAGCTTTTGAAGATTATAACCCTATTGCAGGAATTTTTCATAGTGAATGGGTTGGATTAAAACATTTCCAAAGGTTTTTAGATTCACCAGATTTCATAAAGTTACTAATGAATACATTGAAATTAAGTGTGTATGGACTATTATGGGGATTCCCAATGCCTATTATATTAGCTTTATTATTATCAAGGGTAAAGCGAGAAGGAATAAGAAAAAAGATACAGCTTATTTTATATGCTCCAAATTTTATTTCAGTAATAGTAATATCCGGAATGATTATATTATTTCTATCTCCAGTAGGGCCAATAAATAATTTTTTTGGGACAACCATTAATTTTATGACTAAACCAGAAGCCTTTCGTACTATTTATATAGCAAGTGGAATTTGGCAAGGTGCAGGATGGGCTTCAATTATTTATACTGCAGCACTTGCTAATTCCAGTAAAGAATTAACAGAAGCAGCAGTTATAGATGGAGCAAATATTTTTCAACAAATTAGATATGTTGATTTACCAGCTATAAAACCAATAATGGTTATACAATTTATATTATCAGCAGGTAATATTATGAGTATAGGATTTGAAAAAGCATTAGCATTACAGACAAGCTTAAATTTACCAACATCAGAAATATTATCAACTTATGTTTATAAAGTAGGTCTTCAAATGGGGGATTATAGTTTTTCTACTGCAGTAGGATTATTTAATTCAATAGTAAATTTAATTTTATTAATTATAGTAAATGCTACTATAAAGAAACTTAATCAAGATGATGAAATGGAAGGATTATAGGAGGTGAAAAAATGAAAGGTAATATACAAAATAAACTTACAAGAACAGATAAAGTTATAATGGGTAGTGGATATGTTGGGTTAGGAATATTTATACTTCTAATTATGATACCACTTTTATATGTTCTTGTTGCATCTTTTATGGATCCAATTGAACTAAGTAATAGTGGTATAACCTTTAATTTTAGTAAGTGGTCTTTAGAAGGATATAAAAGAGTATTTAAAGATAATATGATTTTACGAGGGTTCATAAATTCAATGTTCTACTCAATATCATTTGCAATTATTTCAGTTGTTGTCACACTTTTGGCAGCATATCCATTATCAAAAAAAGAGTTTGTTGGAAGAAAATTTTTTAATATAGTATTTATTATTACTATGTTCATAGGTGGTGGATTAATGCCAACCTATCTTTTAATGGATAATTTAAAGCTTATTAATACAGTATGGGCAATATTGCTACCAGGATCTATTAATGTGTGGAATATAATGTTAGCTAAAGCTTATTTTAAGAGCTTGCCTAAGGAGCTAAGAGAAGCATCAAGTATAGATGGAGCAAGTGAGGTAAAGCATTTCATTAAAGTTGTTTTACCGGTATGTAAACCAATAATTGCAGTACTTCTTTTATATCAATTTGTTGGGCAATGGAATAGTTATTTTGATGCAATGATTTACTTAGATGATGCAAAATTACAACCGTTGCAACTTGTTATAAGATCAATATTAATTCAAAATACTCCTGCAACTGGAATGATTGCAGATATTCAAAGTACTGCAGCTATGGCTAAAATTGCAGAGTTATTAAAATATTCAACTATAGTAATTTCAAGTTTACCATTATTAATTATGTATCCATTCTTCCAAAAGTACTTTGATAAAGGGGTATTAACAGGATCGTTAAAAGGATAGAGAGAAATATAAAGGAGAGTGTAAAATGAAAAAGTCAATGCTTAAAAATATTATAACTATTTTATTAGTAACTATAACAACATCAACAATGGCTGCATGTGGAGCAAAGGAAGAAAAGGAAACTAAGGTTTATACTAATGTATCATTTCCATTAGAAGAAACTGCAAGTTTAAAAATGTTAACACATGCACCAGCTATTTCAGAGCAAGATACTAGTAAGAGACTTATATTTAAAAGACTAGAAGAAGAAACAAATGTAAAAATAGATTGGGTAACTTATGTAGATGATCAATTTGGTGATAAGAGAAACTTAGCATTATCTAAGAAGGAAAGTCTTCCAGATCTTGTTTTTGATTCTTATATGAGCACCTACGATTTACTTCGTTATTCTAAGCAAGGAGTTATTATTGCAGTAGAAGATTTAATTAATGATTATATGCCTAATTTATCAAAAGTATTAGATGAAAATCAAGAATATAGGAAGATGATTACAGCTCCAGATGGACATATTTATTCTTTCCCATGGATAGAAGAATTAGGAACTGGTAAAGAATCAATTCAAGCTGTTGGAAATATTCCGTATATAAATAAAAAGTGGCTTGATGAATTAGGTCTTAAGGTACCTACAACTACAGATGAATTAGTTTCAGTTTTGAAATCATTTAAAGAAAATAAACCAGACTCAATACCAATGTCATTTATTATAAATAATGGAGATCAAGATCCAGGAATATTACTTGGTGCATTTGGGGAAGGCGATAACGCTGATCACTATCTTGTAACAAATGATAAGAAGGTTATATATTCAACAGTTCAAGATGGATATAAGGAAGGAGTTAAGTGGCTTAATAGCCTTCAAACTCAAGGATTATTAGATCCAGAAGCATTTACTCAAGATTGGTCTAATTACGTATCGAAGGGTAAAAGTAATAAATTTGGTGTATTCTTTACTTGGGATGCAGCAAATGTAGTAGAAAATGCAAGTGATTATATTGCACTTCCAGCTTTAAAAGGCCCTAATGGAAATGTTAATATCCCTAGATCTAATGGTTATGGAGTAGATGTTGGAAGAGCAGTTATAACAGTAGCAAATAAAAACTTAGAATTAACTGCAAAATGGATAGATAAGTTATATGATCCAATTCAATCAGTTCAAAATAACTGGGGAACTTATGGTGATGAGGAAAAACAAAATGTATTTGAATTAAAAGAAGATGGGACTTTAGCACATTTAGATTTGAATGGAGCATCCCCTTGGGAAGTTCGTGCTAACCAATATGTTGGTGGACCTTTAGCTATTCTTGATGAATATTATGATAAATATACAACTCGTCCTGATGATGCACAAGCAAGATTAGATGTACTTCATGGAACATATGTAAAAGATATGAAAGCAGAATATAATTATCCATTAATATTTATGAATATTGAAGATATAGAAGCTCTTACTCAATATGAAACTTCTATAAAATCACTAACTGAGCGTAAAAAAGCTGAATGGATATTAAATGGTGGAATTGATTCAGAGTGGGATGAATATCTTGCTGAGATAGAATCATTAGGATTATCAAAAGTTTTAGAAATTAAACAAAGATATTTAGACGAATATTTTAAATAAATAGTGTTTATATCCTTGAATGGAGTTATCTCTTAGATAACTCCATATATTATAGAATAAGTTAGGGAAAGGTTTAAATAAATGAGAGAAAAAAATACAAAAATATTAGAAAAAGCAAAGATATATGAAAAAGAATTTATAGATAGTATTAGAAAAGAAGAAAGACCAGGTTTTCATTTAAGTGCACCGATAGGATGGATAAATGATCCAAATGGATTTTCTTCTTACAATAATGAATATCATTTATTTTATCAATATTATCCATACGATACAATATGGGGACCTATGCATTGGGGACATAGCAAAACAAGTGATTTTATAAAGTGGGAACAACTACCTGTAGCTCTTGCACCCGATTCTGACTATGATATGGAGGGATGTTTTTCAGGTAGCGCAATCGAAGACAATGGTAAACATATAATTATGTACACTGGGGTTTTAGATAAAGAAGATGAAAAAGGTAATCGTATTTTAAGACAAACACAATGTATTGCAATTGGTGATGGATTAAACTATGAGAAATTAGACTGTAATCCAGTTATAACAGATGATATGTTACCGGAAGGAAGTATTGTAGAAGACTTTAGAGATCCTAAGATATGGAAAAGTGGTGAAGAATTTTATACAGTAGTTGCAAGTAGAAGCAAAGATGGTAGTGGGCAAATTCTTATGTATAAATCTAAAGATTTAAGAAAATGGGAATATGTTACCATATTAGATAAGAGTGAGAATAAGATAGGTCGTATGTGGGAGTGTCCAGATTTCTTCAAGCTAGGAGAAAAGCATGTCCTTATAATATCACCACAAGAAGTTAAAGCCAATAAAATAGGTTTTCATAATGGAAATAATACAGCGTATTTAATTGGTGAATATAATATGGAAAGTAATAATTTTAATAGAGAAAATCATAAAGTTATAGATTACGGATTAGATTTTTATGCACCACAAACTATGGAAACTAAAGATGGAAGACGTATTATGATAGGTTGGATGCATTCTTGGGAAAATAGAATCGTACCAGAAAAATTCAAATGGTGTGGAATGATGACAATACCTAGGGAACTTACAATTAAGGATGGATGTTTGATTCAAAAACCAATTCAAGAAATAAAAAACTATTATAAAAATACTGTTAAATATAATAATTTAGAAATTGAAGAAGAAGTAGAGTTAGAAGGCGTTAATGGCAGAATGTTGGATATTACTATAGATATTGATGCATCAAAGTCTAATTTATTCCAAATGAAAATTGCTAAAAATGAAGATTATGAAACTCTAATAAGTTATAATCCTAAATTAAATACAGTAACATTTGATAGAAGTTATTCGGGGATATATGGAGATATAATTCATAAAAGAGATATGGATATAAGGGAAAATGATGGGAAAGTAAAATTAAGATTAATTATAGATAAGTATTCAGTAGAAATATTTGCTAATGATGGCGAACAAGTAATGACATCTACTTTTTATACTCCTTTAGAAGCTAAAGATATAACTTTCTTATCGATGGGAAGGTCTATGATTAATATTGAAAAGCATAATATAGATATTTAAAGTAAAAAATAAAAGGATTCAAAGTAAAAATACTTCCATCTTATATGTAATTATAAATTAATTAAGCATATAAGGTGGATTATTTTTTATAAAGATAAAATTAGAAGATAAAGAAATGAGGTATAGCATGAAAAAAGTTATTTGTCCTGGGGAAGCGTTAATAGATTTTGTATCTATAGATATAGGGAAAGAATTAAAAGAAACAAGTGGATTTATAAAAAAAGCAGGAGGTGCACCAGCAAATGTTGCAGCAGCAATATCTAAATTAGGAGCAAAAGCATATTTTGGTTGAACAGTTGGGAATGATGTTTTTGGTGAATTTTTAGAAGAAACATTAAAAAATAATAATATAAATACTGAACTTATGTTTAGACTAAATAATAATACTACATTTGCTTTTGTATCTTTAATGAAAGATGGAGAAAGAGATTTTGAATTTGCAAGAGGAGCTGATGAACTTTTATCATTTCATATGATTAAAGATAGTTTAAATGAATTTGATTTATATCATTTTGGAAGTGCCACAGCATTTCTTGGAGGAGAATTAAAAGAAACATACTATAAATTAAAAGAATATGCTTTAAATAATCATAAAATAATATCTTTCGATGCAAATTATAGAGAAAGTCTATTTAAAGATAAAAAAGAAGAATTTATAAAATGTTGTATTGATTTTATTAAAGATAGTAACATAGTTAAATTAAGTGAAGAGGAAGCTTATTTAATTAGTGGTAAAGAAAGTATTAAAGAAGCAGCTGATTTTATTATAAATTTAGGGTGTGAAAATTTAATAATAACATTAGGAAAAAATGGTGCGATGTTAACAACTAAGGAAAAACAAGTAATAATAGGGACGAAGGAATTAAAAATGAAAGATGCAACAGGTGCAGGAGATGCATTTATGGGAGCAGTTTTAGGACAAGTTTTAAATACTCCAGAAAAGGATATGGAAGAAATAATAAGGTTTGCTAATTTAGTTGGAGGTATAACTACTACGAAAATAGGCGCACTTGAATCCATACCAACATTAAAAGAAGTTGAGGAGTTTTTAGAAAAAAATAATAATTATTAGTTTAAGATGTATAAAAAGGGGAAGTTAATTATTATTGGGAGGAGAAGAAAAAAGAAAATGAAAAAAAGATTTAAAATAGCATCAGTATTATTAGTTGTATTCGCATTTTCAGGTTGTAGTAATACTAAAAAAAGCAATTATAGGATTTTTCCAACTAGAACAGAAACCTGGGTAGGAGATCCTATGCCGTATTATGATGGTGAAAAATTTAATATATTTTATTTAGAAGATTTAAGAGATGGGGATGTTGGATTCCATCCATGGAGTTTATTTACTACTCGAAATTTTTATGAATATAAAGATGAGGGGATTGTAATTCCATATTCTAAGAATACCCAAGACCAAGATATAGCATTGGGGACTGGTTCAGTAGTAAAAGATAAAAATGGATTATATCATTCTTTTTATACAGGGCATAATCCTAAAAAGATACCAAAAGAAGCAATTATGCATGCAACTAGTACAGATTTAAAAGACTGGACTAAGGTTCCCGAGGATACATTTTTTGCATCAAAACAATATGAAGCTAATGATTTTAGGGATCCTTATGTAATATACAATGAAGATTACAATGAATATTGGATGCTTATAACTACTAGAAAAGATAAAATGGGAGTTATAGCTTTATACACATCATCTGATTTAAAGGAATGGAAAGATCAAGGGGTATTAGTTAGTAATGACATGGGAAGTGATTCAAATATGGAATGTCCAACTTTAATTAAGTATGGGGATTATTGGTACCTTTCTTTTTCAGATCAATGGCCAGATAGAGTAGTGCATTATAGAATTGCAGATGACTCTAAGGGACCATTTACAATACCTGCTCAAGATTATTTTGACGGAAATGGATTTTATGCAGGTAGAATGGAAAAAGATTCAGAAAACTTATATATGTTTGGATGGACGCCTACAAAGGAAATGTATGTAGATTCAGGAAACTACGATTGGGCTGGAAATCTTGTAGTTCATCAGCTTAAACAAAAGGAAAATGGAGAGTTATATCCTGTACCAGTAGAGGATATAGTTAATAAATTTGATAAAGAAACTAAATTAAAGCCGTTAACACAAAGTCAAACTATTGAAAAAAATAAAAACAAATATATTTTTTCAGGACAAGGTTATGAGACAATAACATTTAAAGAAATAGAGGGGATAAATAAAATTACTGGGAAAATAAATTTGAAATCAAAAAATAGTAAATTTGGGTTTATGATAAATGTTGATGAAAACTCATTAGGTAGTACTAATATTGTTATAGATCCTAAGAAAGATGAATTACAGTTTTATAATGTTTCAACAGACGATATATTAAATAAAAATCCACAATCAATAATGCCTCTTATAGTTGATGAAGAAGAAAGTCTAGAGTTTACATTATTAATTGATGATAGTATTGCTGTTTTATATGTAAATAATGAAGCTGTTTTAAGTACACGTATGTTTTCAATGCAAAATCAAAAATGGGGTGTATTCTCAGTTGATAGTGATGTAGAGTTTGAAGATTTAAAGATAAGCAATTAATAATTATAGAACAAATTATGCATAAGTATTGCCAGTAGAGAATGAATATTCTTTTAGCTTGCGTGTTGCATTAAATAAAATGGGCTGTCGCACAAAGAACTTTAAGTACAATATATAATAGATGTTATTTTTGTTGAATAACAATATATTGTGTTTATGTATTTTAGTGCGACAGCCCCTTTTAATGTTACTTAGTAAAGTTACTAGCAAATTGTTTCATTATAGCTTTTACTTCTTCTACTTTATCAGCTTTTAATAAAGATATCATTTTAGAACCAAATTCTGCTATATCAGCAGCTGAAAAAGTTCCAGCAGCTTGCTTTTTAAAATTATCTTCAAGTAAAGCTTTAGCTTCATCAACTTTATCTTCTTGTACTCTTTCTAATATAAAATTAAGAAATTTTTCTTGTCCTGGATTCATAAGTTTATCTCCTTAACATTTTGGTAGATTTATTTTTATAAAAAGATTATACCCCTTAGAAAATTTATAAACAATATTAAATATAAAAGAGATTTTTTACTATATTTTCATTATAAGTTAAGATGATAAATGGATATAGATTTTCTTTTTTTAGAGTAAGATATTTTATATTAAGTAGGTTAAATTACAATAGACTATAAAAATTTATTTCCTAAAAATCTTAATTTAAATTATAACCTTATCTAAAATAATTAAAAGAAGAAAAAACTTATAAGAAGTGATAAAATATTAATATTAAAGTTTAAATGAAAGGAGTACCTATGAATCTAATAGACTCTGTTTTAATGGCTAGTTCCACTGTTTCAAAAAATAAGGGAAAAGAAGTCTTTTTAAATAAACAAGTAAATAAAATTGAAGAAAGAAAAATAGGCGATAACTATCATCTATATGGGAGAGTTGTAGATGGAAAAGATGAATACAGTACTCACATAAACTATGATATTAAAAATAAATCTCTTAAAAGTGTAAATTGTAGTTGTAATCTTTACGCAGAACATAAGAATTATATAAAAAATTATACTTGCTTTCATATAGTTGCAACAGCTTATAAATATTACTCTATAATTTTAAAAAAAGAAAAGAGCAAAATTAAATATATAAAAAATCAAGAGAAATATAAAGATAAAGATAAAGAGAAAGATAAAGATAAAGATAAAGATAAAGATAAAGATAAACAAGATAAACAAGATAAATATAAAGAGAAAGTTTTAATAAATTATGATATTAATGAAAAAAAAATAACTGATAAAAAAATT
>X276_Barnacle_Goose__coassemble_582_pt1 | contig 11331 bp, 8 predicted proteins | sample X276_Barnacle_Goose__metabat2_high_PE_012 | metagenome-assembled genome bin X276_Barnacle_Goose
TAAGTTAAGTAACTCTTCACTTATTCCAACTAGGCTCATGTATTCTTTAAATTGCGTCTCAACAACTTCTATATCATAACCAAATACCTTTAAAAATCCTTCTTTAATTTCTTTAACTGAGTAGAACTTTTTATATTTTTCTATCCCATAATATAAGATTAGATATTCAGTGAATGCACCCATAATTGGATAAGAAACATTACAATCAACTTTATAAAACTCTTCATCATCTAGCATATGAACAATACTTTTATATTTATTTTCATTAATATAAAACTGTACCCAATCTAGATTTGATATACCATGCCATTTTCTATCAAAGAACATGGCTAATCCTTCCCTAATTGCCGCTGAATTAGGGATGTTTATTTCATATGAAATTATATGAGCATCTTCATGAAAACCAATGCATTTTATATCCTTGTTGTATACTGCATAAATTTCATTAGGACTTCTTGCAAATCCATTACAAGGCTCATTATCACCACAAAATTCACCAACCTGCTTAGCTGTTTCGCAAAGATAATATTCTATTTTACCTTTAAATTTAACATTTAAAGTATTGCTTATATACCTAAAACAACCTTCTTGGATATCTATAATTTCTTTTATTTCTTTTTCAGCAATACTTCCCTCTAAATAATTAAATAAGTAGTTTTCACTTTCAACTTTCTTCCACATAAATTCTTTCTCCTTTTACTTTTGATTTACTGCCATATTTCATAATTAAATACAACTATTCATTAGTTTATATACTTATTGTACATAAATAATAGTAAAAAATAAACATACTTACCAGTATTTAAAATTAAATTTGCATTAGCAATAAATTACATATCACCAATTAAGTTATATTTAGATAAACTTCAAGAAAAAAATAAGGAGTTATTAACTAAAAAAATGGAACCTATATAAGATAGACGTTCTTTTATAAATGTCTATCTTACAGGTTCCATTTTAAAGGTATAATAGCTCTTTATTTTTTCATGGTTTATATTCAAATTGGTTAATTTCTAATTATATAACTTTTTTAAGAGTATCTAGTAGTTTAAATAATTTCTCTGAGTGTACATTAATATTTTCTAAATACATATCTGCTTTTTCTACATCTCCTGCGTTAAAGGCAAGAATAGCTTGTCTAGCTGTTTCATGTAGTTTTATATGCTGTTCTTCTATAACTTTAAATTCTTTTAAGTCTTTAAATTTACCACATTCAATTCCGTAATACCATTTTCCTAAACGGCAGTCTTTATAGTCTGCTATTTTTTCTGCATCTAACTTATCGTAGCCTAGGAACATATTATAGATTCTCCATCGCCAAACTAAATGGTCTGTTTTGTAAATTTCAATCATAGTTTTATCATCTATGAATTCTCTCTTATTTAAAAGTTCTCCTCTAAAGCTATGCAAATGCTTACTTGTATCATTAACATTTTCACCAAGTATTACACTTTTATCTTTAATAAAATCTGCTTCTTTAGATATTTGTTCAACACCTTCAGTTAAATTTTCTGTAATAGCTGATTGTTCCTCTACATTTGCTGCAACTTGGTTTATAGTTTCATCAATTTCTACAATTGAATCTGATATTTCATGTATCTTACTTAAAGCTTCATTTATTATATTTTTTCCTGTATCTAAGTGTCCAACAGAATTTTCGATTTTATTTGAAGAGTTATCAATGGCTTTATTTAAATCATTAATATCTGCTTTTACTTGTTCTAAAGAAACTTTAGTATTTTCTGCAAGCTTTTTCACTTCACCTGCAACTATAGCAAATCCTTTACCATTTTCACCAGCTCTTGCAGCTTCAATAGCAGCATTTAAAGCTAATAAATTTGTTTGATTTGTTATTCCTTTTAAAATTTCTATAATTTGATTTATAGATTCTGTCTTTTCCTTTACTTCATTCATCTCTTTATTAATCTTTTTAGTTTCTTCAAAATAGCTTATCATAAATTCCATGGATTTTTCCATTTTCTCCACGCTAACTTCTGTTTTTAAACTTATATCTCTAGTATTTTTAGCCACGTTTTGAGAGATATTTGCTATTTCTTCACTAGAGGCTGCTAACTCCCTACTATTATTTAAAAGATCATGTAGATGCTCTGTTTGTGTTTTAGTACTTTTTATAATATCTCTTAATGAATTCATTTTTGTCATCTCTGTTAAAACTGAATCCATATTAAGCAATTCATTTGTTTTTTCAGACTTTAATTTATCCATTAGTCTATTCCATTTATCTGAAACTTCTTTTGATCCTATTTCTTTTTCTTCCATATACGATACTTTGTCATTTAATAAATCTTCTATAGCTTCTATTAGTATATCTTTATTTATAATAATATTTTCTTCAGCTTTAGATTTTTCCTTAGTTTGTTTTATAAATTTAATCATTATGCCTCCTACTTTCAGCAAAATTTATTCCAATTATTATTATACTAAAAATATACAAAATATTATATATTTTTCCGAATATATGTAATTTATTAATGCCAATTTGAATTTTTTATCAAAGATTTAATTATCAATATTATTCTATTAAAAAAATTGTTTTTCTAGTCATCTAATAATTTTTTATAAGAAATATCTACTAAGAAAGCTCCAATAGGTGCTGTTATTAAAATTGAAAGTAAAGCTACTGTTAATACAATATTTCCACAACTAAGTCCCATTGCTAAAGGTAATCCTCCAATAGCTGCTTGAACTGTAGCCTTTGGCAGATATGCTATAGCACAAAATACTCTTTCTTTAATGTTTAAATTCGTTTTTATAAGGCAGGTAAATACTCCAATAACTCTAAAAGTAAGAGCAAATAAAATAACTAAGATAGCTTTTATTCCTGAATCCTTAATATAGTTTAAATCTACAATTGCTCCAACTAAAACAAATAAAATAATTTCTGCTGGAATCCAAAGTTTATTATATTTTTCTGAAAGTTTTTTAGATAAAGTTTTATTTTTGCTATAGATAGTTAATCCCATACTCATAATAGCTAAAAGACCTGATATTTTTATAACTCCACTTACTCTATTTTCAATTTCTAAAAGTAAGAAGGATATGCTTAATAAAATTATAACTTTTACTGTATCTCTTAAAGTTACTTTTTTAAAATACTTTACTACTAAAACACCTACAATTATTCCAAGTATTATTCCTGTAATTATTGAAGTTGGTATTTCTAGAAAGCTACCTATTGATACCTTTTCCCCTAGAGCTAAAGAAGTAAAAGCAGTGAACATTACTATTACAAAAATATCGTCTATGGATGCTCCTGCTAAAACTAATTGAGGAATACTCTTTTTATTTCCATAACCCTCTTCCATAATTTTTAGCATTCTTGGAACAATTACAGCTGGTGATACTGCTGCTAATGTAGATCCAATTACAGCGGCTTCTAAATAAGTTACGCCTAAAAGTTTTGGTGCTATTAAAAGAACTCCTATAATTTCAAAGGTTGCTGGTAAAAAACACATTAGAAAAGCTGGCCTTCCAACTTTTTTAAGCTCTTTAACATCTAATGATAATCCTGCTCTTGTTAATATTATTACTAAAGCTAATCTTCTAAGATCACTTGATATACTCATTATATTTCCGTCTAAAAGATTAAGAAAATAAGGACTTAGAATTATTCCTGCAATTATCATACCTATTAATTTAGGTAGCTTTAACTTTTCTGCAATAGTTCCTAATGATAATCCTAATATAAATATTAGGGCTAAACTTGTTAACATAATATTTCCCTCCTTGTAAATAAAAAAGTAGACACATATAAGTTCAGTCTTCGCTACGCTTAGCTTCACTAAGTGTTAAATGCCAAGAATAAAAAAAGCTGATAATTTCTACGACAAAAAATCGTAGAAGTCATCAGCATTAAATTGCGGTTTAGATTTTACTCTAGGGAGAACTTCATTCCCTATATTTAATTATATTAAAGACTAATAATTATGTCAATTTTTATTACAACTATATTATACTATATTGTATTATATTAACTTTTAGTCTTATGAAAAAATGCATATTTAAATTTAATATTATTTAATTTTCTAGCTACTTGTCTACCTTTACTATAATTTAATATTTATTTTAACTCGCTTACATTTATTATAACTTTTATTTATTTTAATTCTCTTACATTCCATTTTATAAAAATAAATACAAATACACTTAAAATAAAGCTTAATATTAGAATCATATAGATAGTGAAATTAAGTTCTATTAGTTGCCCATATATTAATTGTCCTGGTACAACACTTGCTGTAGCTACGGCTGTTGAAAAAGCACTTACTTTTCCAAGCATATCTTTTTTAACTTCTGTTTGAATAAAAGTTAAGGATATTAAGTTAGATAATGATAATGATAACATTATTCCAAGGCCACCTATAGCATAAAGTCCTAAAATAACAAGTTTATTTTCTACCTTTAAGTAAGTAGCAATTGCCATAAGTATAATAGCTAATAACATAGGATACATAGTTTTATGAATCTTTTTCATTTTAAATAGTTTAGGCTTAAATGCTATAATTAGCCCTCCTATTATCATTCCTAATACAAATATAGCTTCTGTAAAACCATATATAGTTGAAGAAAAATTCATTTTAACTTTAATAAAATATGGAGATACAACAGTTAGTATTGGCACCACAAAAATATTAGTTAAGGCATATGAAACTATAATACCTAATACAATTTTCTTTTTCTCTTTTAAATATATAAAACTCTTTTTCATCTCTTTTATTGATTTAGAAATTGGATTTACAAACTTCTCTTTCACTGGTAAATCTGGAATATCTAAAAACAACTCTAAAATAGCTGATAATAAAAAGCTAATACCATTAATTATTAATATTATTTTTATTCCTGCAAAGCTATATAGTAATCCTGCTATTATTGGTCCAACTAAGTTAACTATAGATCCCACTTGCTGAATTATCGCATTAGCTGAAGGTAATTTTTCTTCTTCAACAATCTGCGGAATAGAAGCCGTAACTGAAGGACTATATAACGTATATATAACTGATAACAAGAACATAACTGTGGTAACTATTATCTGATTATCTCTTCCACTAAATAATATTATTGAATATGCTGCCATTAAAGCTGCACTGAAAAAATCAAGATAAACCATTATTTTTTTTCTGTTAACTGTATCAGCTAAGAATCCTGCTATTGGTGCAAATAGTATGTAAGGTATAGTTGAAATTGCTAGTATTGTTGAAAAAACAGCTGCACTTCCTGTTAAATCTAATATATATAAAGACATACTAAATCTTTGTATTGCATTACCAAATAAAGATATTATCTGCCCAATAACTACTATAATAAAGTTTTTATTTTTCATTCTTTCCCCTCGTTAGTTCATAATCTACACAAATTGGATACTCTCCATTATCACTTAATTGTAATTTAGCATCTATTCCGTAGATTTCTTTTAAACTTTCTTTTGTAATAACTTTCTTAGGCTCTCCTTCACAAATAATTTTACCTTTTTTAAGACCGATAATATTATTTGCAAATCTACAAGCATTATTTAATTCATGTAGCACTATTACTACAGTTATATTTTTTTCTTTATTTAATTTCTCTAATATTTCAAGTACCTCAAGTTGGTAAGCCATATCTAAATATGTTGTTGGTTCATCTAACATAATTATGTCTGTTTCTTGAGCTAAAGTCATAGCAATCCAAGCTCTTTGTCTTTGGCCACCAGACAAGTTTTCTATTTCTCTATCAGCAAAATCTTTAAGTCCTGTTTCTTCTATTGCCCAATCTATTACTTCCTTATCATGAACATTTAATCCACCGATAAGTTTTTGATGTGGAAATCTTCCATAAGATACTAATTCTTTTACAGTTATACCACTAGGACATACTGGTCCTTGAGGTAAAAAAGCAACTTGGGTAGCTATATTTTTTTCTTTTTGTGTTTTTATATTTTTCTCATTTATGAAAATTTCACCACTTTTAGGTTTTATAATTCTAGCTATGCTTTTTAATAGAGTTGATTTTCCACAACCATTTGCCCCAATTATTATACTTATTTTTCCCTTTGGAATGGAAAGATTCATCTCTGGAATTATAATATTGTCTTCATAGGATACTGTTAAATTTTTTACACTAATAGCTTCCATTTACTTCTCCTTCATCATTAAATAAATAAAATATGGTACTCCAAATATTGAAACTGTAATCCCTACTGGTATTTCAATTGGAGAGAATAAATTTCTTGAAACTGCATCTGCTAAAAGCACTATAATAGCACTTATAAAAGCTGATATAGTAACAAAATCTTTATGATATGGTCCAACTAGCTTTCTTGCAATATGTGGTGATATTAGCCCTACAAACCCTACATTACCTGCAAAGGCTGTAGCAAAACCTGCTAATATAACTGAAAAGCTTAAAAATTTTCTTCTTTCTTTATTAATATTTAATCCTAGAGATATTACATGTTCATCTGATAAATTTAATACATCTAATTTCTTATAATTTATTAATACTAAAGTAAACATTATTGCAATTAATGGTATTATAATCTTTGCATAACTCCATCCTGAGCCCCAAAGACTTCCTGAAGTCCAAGTTAAGACTCTATTATAATCTCCAACTCCACCTCTAAAAGTAAAGAAGGTAATAAAGGCATTTAACCCTCCATTTACTGCTATACCTATTAATAGTAATCTTTTTGGCTTTATTCCATTTCTACTTCCCGAAATATAATAAATAAATATAGCTGCTATAGCTGCTCCTAAGGTAGCCATTAATGGAAGTACGTAAACAGATAGTTCTCCAAGTTCGCTATAATAATTTGTAGTTTTTAAAGAAATAAATAAAACTGCTGCCACAGCTGCTCCTGCATTAATACCTATTATCCCTGTATCTGCTAAATCATTTTTAGTAACAGTTTGAAGTATTGCTCCAGCTGTTGATAATGCAATAGCTACTGACATTCCAACTAACATTCTTGGAAGTCTAAGATTTAAAATTGCTGCATTTTGCAATTTAGTTCCTTGACCTATTAAAGTTTTTACTACATCTAAAGGAGATATTTTATAGGTTCCCCAGCATAAGTAAAGAATAGAAGTTAGTATTAATAAAATCAATAATATAATAGCTGTTATTTTAAATCTTTTCTTTTTCAATTATGCCCTCTCCCTTCTTGCAATTATAATAAAGAACGGAACTCCTATTAAGGCAGTAAATATTCCAACTGGTGCTTCATAAGGGCTATAAACCATTCTTGCTGCTATATCTGCATAAGTTAAAAGTACAGCACCTAACAAAAATGAACATGGTATATTTTTTCTATAATCTTCACCTAAAATTCTTTTTACTATTTGAGGAACTATAAGTCCAACAAATACTATATTTTTACCAACTGCTACTGCCGCTGCACACATTGGTATCATTAAAAGTAAAGTTATAAGTCTTATTTTATTTGGATTTTCTCCAAGCCCTATTGCCACGTCATCACCAAGACTTAAAATATTTATTTTCTTAGATAAAATCATTGCTATTATTAATCCTAAAGTTCCAATAATAGAAACTAATTTAAAATCTGTCCAAGTTGCATTTCTAAATCCTCCAGAAACCCAAAAAGCAATAAATTGTGATCTATTTGATAATAATCCTACTATTGTTGTTAAAGAAATAAAAAATGTACTCATAGCTGTTCCAGCTAAAAGTATCTTTGTAATTGAACTGTTATTTGCTTTTCTTGATATAAATCCTATAACTATTAATCCACTTAGTACTGCTCCAATTAAAGATGCTATCATAACATTTGTAGTATTTATTGTTATACCAACAGCATAAAATATTGCTATAACTAGTGTAGCTCCTTGACTTACTCCAAGTAAAGATGGTTCTGCAATTGGATTTCTTGTAACACCTTGAATCATTGCTCCCGTTACTCCTAAAATGCCCCCTGTGAATAATACACAGAGAGCTCTAGGTATACGTACATCTCTTATTAACATAAGTTCAAGAGTTTCACTATAATTAAATATACTGTTCCATATTCCTTTAAATCCAATATTGGATACTCCTAGACTAACTGCTAGGAATAATCCAAGTATCAGTATAAAAATACTACAACTTACTAAAGTAATTGTATTTTTATTATTTTGTTTCATCTAACATCCCCGCTACTTCATCAACAAGTTTATCTCTACCTATTGAACTATATCCTTGTGTAAAGTAAGGTGAAGCACCTAATTTAACAACCTTACCTTCTTTTACAGCAGGTAGACTATTCCATATTGTGTTGGCTTCAAGAGCAGCATAATCTTCATCAGTTCCAATTACAAATATGTAATCCGATTTTATTGATGCAAGACCTTCATAAGTTACAACTGGTAAACTTATATCATTTTGTTCTGGCATACCTTCTGGTTTTTTAAGTCCCATATCTGTATATAAAACATCACCGAATCCAGCACCATCAAATATGAAGAATTGACCACCACTAGCTAAGAAAGATAAGTAAGTTGTGTCTTCTCCATAAGTTTCTTTTATTTTATTTCCAGCTTCAATTGCTTTCTTTTCATAATTCTCTATCCAAGTATTTGCTTCTTCTTCTTTGTTTAATACTTTAGCTAAAGCTTTAACATCTTCTTTCCAATTTAATGCTTCTAACTGAATCATAACAGTTGGAGCTATTTCGCTTAATTGATCATACATTTTTTCTTGAACTGTTGATATTACAATTAGATCTGGATTTAAGTTCATTACAGCTTCAACATCCATAGTATCTTGCATATTATATCCTAAAATTGTAGCTCCCTCTAATGTATCTTCTAAGTATGAAGGGAATTTTGTATAATCATAGGCATCACTATTTGCAGTACCTACTACCTTATATCCTAAAATTGATAAAATATCACTATTTCCACTTAAGTCAACAATTCTATTTGGAGTTTCAGGAATTTCTACCTCTCCTCTTACATCTGTTACAGTAATAGTCTTACCTTCTTCTGTTGTTGTTGTTCCATTTGAACATCCAACAAAAAGCATTGATGCCATACAAGCAATTGCTATTGTCTTAATTAAAGAATTTTTTTTCATATTTCATTCTTCCTTTCATACATTGATATTTGTTCTCAACTATCCTTAATTTTATATGAGTTTCATTATCATTTCAATCTTTACACCCATTTTAATTATTTTAACATCTAATGTAATTATTTTATTGAATAATTAGTTATTTTAAAATATAATTTATGTTAATAGAATAGATTAATTTATATTTTCTTTATATAACATTTTTATTAAATAATCTAAATAAGGAGCTGCTATTATGATTGTTAAATCTAATTCAGAATTTAGAAATGCTGTTTTAAAAAATTTAGGTTTTACTCCTAAAGAATTTAAAAACTATACATTATATAAAAATGTACATAATCATGCCCTTGGCTATTTAATAAGTTATACAAGGGAAGGATATTATAATTTAGGTATTGCAGATTATACAATTCCAGAGGATTTCTCTCTATCTTTTAATAACCCTGAATTCTTAATGCGCTTTGGTATAGTTTATACAGGTACTACAAAATTCAAACTTGAAGATGGCCCTATTAGTTCTTTTACCCCCTCCTCCTTTTTTGTTATAGAAAAAGACTTAAAGGGAAGTCAAAGTTGGACAAAAGGTCAACATTTTCATGGAATTGAAATAACTATTTTCGAAAAATATTTTGATGAAATTTTAAAACCAAACTTTCCAAATATTATAGATTTAAACTTTTTTTCAAAAAACTATACTTATAAATATCTTCCCCTAGAAATAGTTGAAATTATTCATAAACTTCAGAACTTAACAAATGAAAATGCTTTAAATAGTTTATATTTAGAAAGTAAAATTCTTGAATGTTTAGCTATTTTAATAAATGAAGTTACTACCTCTTCTAAAAATGCCTTTACTAATCAAATTAATTATGGAAATATTAAAATAGGTAAAAACAGAACTATAACTCTTACTTCTTCAGATATTACTGCTATTCAAAAAGCTCATGATATATTAAATAAAAATTATATTAATCCTCCCACTATTAAAGCATTAAGTAAAATTGTATTTTTAAATGAACAAAAATTAAAAGCAGGTTTTGCAAAACATTATCATATGTCTATTGGTGAATATACTAATTCTGTTAGAATGACTGTTGCTGCAAATCTTTTATCTACTACAGATTTAAGTATTGAAGATATAGCTAATAAAGTTGGCTATAACTATTCTGCAAACTTTTCTAAAATGTTTAAAAAGACTTATGGCAAAACTCCACTTAAATTTAGAAAAACAAAATAAAATAAAACAAAATAAAACAAAATAAAAACAAAAAATATTTTTCCAATTATATAATTAAATTACTATATATTTACCTATTGAAGATATAAAAAATATATGTTATGATAATTTCACAAGATAAAAGAAATATTTTTTTAGTTAATATTTTCTGGAATATGCGTTAAGCTCCCATTTTGAACCTACATTTTATATAAGGGAGTTCTATATTTAGATAAGGATATGTACTTTCATGTGAGTCCTTTCGCGGCATTGAAGGCGATTGAATTATCTGTGCGGACACCCACCTATCGACAGATAGGGATCAAAATCGGAGTACCGGTATTTTGGATTTTAACTTAGAAATTATAAGCCAATGCTTAATTAAATTAGGTATTGGCTTTTTTATTTTTAACTTATCTCCAAATATCATCTATAACATCATCTATCTTTTTCATAGCTTTTTCTATAGCTTCTTCCGTTTCTTTTTTAGTAAATCCTGTTCCATCTACTAAAAGTTGCTCAAATCTTTTTATCCCTAAAGTTTTCATTATATCTTCTACATAATTTAATCCCTTATTCATAACTTTTCCTAAAAGCCACGGAATATTTCCTCCTGAGGATTGAATATATACCATTCCTCTTACTTTATCATCTAAAAGTCCATCTATTTTATTTTCAGTTATCTTTATAGTCTCTCCATCCATAACTACACAATCCATATATTCTTTCAATGGTGATGGAAAAGATAAGCTCCACATTGGAGCTGCTATAACATAAACATCAGCTTCTTTAAATTGCTTTGTTAATTTAATTATTTTATCATATTCAGCTCTTTCTTTAGGATTTAATTTGCTTGCTCCCTCTTCTTTAATTATAGAATTTCTTTTTTCAAAATATTGATATTCAAGTCTTGGTATATGAGTTTCATAAAGGTCTAGTTCTTCTAGTTCAAATTCATTATGCAAACTTAAAAACCTATTGACAAAGGCTCTTCCAACTCTTTTACTTGCTGACATTTCTTCAGGTTTTGAATTCACTGTAATATATAATAA
>X276_Barnacle_Goose__coassemble_590_pt1 | contig 11213 bp, 8 predicted proteins | sample X276_Barnacle_Goose__metabat2_high_PE_012 | metagenome-assembled genome bin X276_Barnacle_Goose
ACCTAATACAGCAATAGACTTAGGTAGATAGTTTAAAATTTTAAATTTATAATTGTTCAATAAACTAGCTAAACATAGTTTAGAAAGTTAATTTTTGGTGAATCTGCTTAGTATTTTATGGATTAAAAAAATAACCACCTACTTTTGCGGGTGGTTATTTTTTATAATTAAAGAAAACTTTTTGAATTTCAATACTAATTTTAAATTATTAATTTTAAACTACTATTTAGATTCCCAGTTGAAAACATAAGGAACGTTTCTATAGAAGTTTTCATAATCTAAGCCATAGCCTACAACAAATAAATCTTCAATTTCAAAACAGCAATAATCTGGTTTTAAATTTACTTTTCTTCTAGAAGGTTTATCTAATAGGACGCAAGTTTTTACTGATTTTGCTCCACGTTTTTTGACATAATCGATAACAAATTCCATAGTATAGCCAGTATCCATAATATCATCAACTATTAGTACATCCCATCCATCAATATTGTCAGGAATATCATTTACAACTTTTACTTCTCCTGTACTTTCTTCACCATTTCCATAGCTTGAAGTTGTCATAAATCCCACTTTAGCTTTGCAGTCTAAAGCTCTAAATAAATCAGCTCCAAATATAAAACTTCCTCTTAAAAGTGGTAGCACATAAAGTTTTTTATCTTTATAATCTTCGGTAATAACTTTTCCAAGTTCTGAAATTCTAGTTTTTATTTGTTCTTCTGTAAAAAGTATATTTCTTTTTTTGCCATCCATTAGTAATTCCTCCAAAACTATATATAAGTTGTAGTAAAGATTTTATATTTAACTTAATCATATTTATAATTGACAGTATTTAAGTAAATACAGTATTTTGACAACTTATATAAAATTTAAATAATATATATGCTTTCAATTTTATAATTGTACTTAAATGAGTCTATTAATTTTTAATATTATAATAAAGTAATGATATGGATTATCGATTGAAACATATATATATAAAGCTTTTTCCTGTATTTACAATAATGTATTTATAGTATAAAATTATATGAAAGTTGTCAATAGTATAAAGACGAGGTGTTAATATGATAAATGGAAATATAGAAGGAATAAAGAAAACTTACTTAGAAGAATTAGAAGGTTTATATAAAATAAAGGTACAAAAAGATGAAGCGTGTAGTAGAGATATAATAGAAACTATAGCAAGAATAACTGCTATTATTGAAAGAGAAATAAGTGTTGCAGTAGATAGAAAAGGAAAAGTTGTTTCTGTTGCAATTGGTGACTCTACATCTGTAGAAATTTCTATGATAGATATTAGAGAAAAAAGATTATCGGGAATTAGAGTTATTCATACACATCCAAATGGATACTCAAATTTATCTGCCCTTGATTTGTCAGCTTTGTTAAAACTAAAATTAGATGCAATTATTGCAGTAGGAGTTTATGACAATAAAATTACAGACTGCTCTATTGGAATGTTAACTATAACAGAAGATGCTTTAGATTATGAAGAAAAATTAAACTTATCTATAGATGAAATGTTATCAATAAATATAATAGATAAAATTAAACATATTGAAAATATAATAAAAGAACAAGATATTACAGAAGATCTAGGAGAAAAAGCAATTTTAGTAGGATCTGATACGAGAGAAAGCCTAGAAGAACTTAAAGAACTTACTAAGGCTTGTGATATTCCGGTGTTAGATTTAGTTTATCAAAGTAGAAATAAAATAGATGTTGCTTATTTTATAGGCAGAGGAAAGGTTCTTGAAATAGCAAGTTTAAGACAAAGTCTTCATGCAAATCTTATAATTTTCGATGACGAACTTAGCGGTTCACAAGTTAGAAACTTAGAAGCTGCAATTGGAGCTAAAGTAATAGATAGAACAACTTTAATACTTGAAATATTTGCAAGAAGAGCTAAAAGTAAAGAAGCTAAAATTCAAGTAGAGTTAGCTCAATTAAAATATAGAATGAGTAGGCTTCAAGGTCTTGGAACAATGTTATCAAGAACTGGTGGGGGAATAGGAACAAAAGGACCTGGAGAAAAGAAGCTTGAAACAGATAGAAGACATATAAGAGAAACTATATATGATTTAAATGATGAACTTAAGAAAATAAAGAAAACTAGAGAAGTTCAAAGAGAAAAAAGAAATAAAGAGTGTATTCCCAAAGTTTCATTAGTTGGATATACTAATGCCGGAAAATCTACTTTGAGAAATAAACTTTGTGAAATAGCAGCTAAAAAAGAAACTCAAGGAAAAGAAAAAGTTTTCGAAGCTGATATGTTATTTGCTACATTAGATATTACTACAAGATCAATATTACTAAAAAATAAAGGAATAGTTACGATAACAGATACTGTTGGATTTGTAAGAAAATTACCGCATGATTTAGTAGAAGCTTTTAAATCCACTTTAGAAGAAGTTATTTATTCAGATCTTTTATGTCATGTAGTTGATACTTCAGCTGAAAATGTTATGGATCAAATAAAAGCTGTAGAAGAGGTTTTAGAAGAACTAGGAGCTAAGGATAAGGAAACTATTTTAGTTTTAAATAAAATTGATAAAGCAATAGAAGAAAATATAAGTTTAATTAAAGAAAATTTCAAAGATTATAAAACAATAGAGATTTCTGCAAAAGAAGGAACTGGACTTATAGAATTATTAGATTTAATAGAAGAAAAGTTACCTTATAAGATGAAAAAAAGTGAATATTTAATTTCCTATGATAGAAGTGATATTGTTTCTTTCCTTCATAGAAATGGTAGAGTTATAGAAGAAGATTACAGAGAAGATGGAACCTTTATGATAGTTGAAGCAGATCAGGAAGTGTACAATAAATCAAAAGAATTTATAATAAAGGAATTAAGTTAGTAATATACTTATAATAACAATACTATGGAGTTGATTAGGTGATAAGTTTTTTAAAAGAGGTTGCAGTGGATAAAACAGAGGAAGAAGTAGCTGATGAAATAGAAGATACAACTAATACTGAAAATGAGAATACTATAAATGAAAATCAAGAAGAAATTAATAATAATATTATTAATAATGGAATTACAAGAGCAACTGAATTAACTGGTGCTTTAAATAATATGCAAACTAATTTTGCATCATTATTAATTGGAGGGGAAGAAGAAAGATTTTTTTATGATAGAAAAGTAAAACCTCTTTTAGATGAACTTTATTTTTTATCTATAGCAGCTCAAGGTGCATCAATTACAGCACAAAACTTTCAATCTAATGCTCTTGTAAAAAAGAGACAAATAAAATTATCTTTAGATTTAACTTATGACCTTATAAAAGAAGCCTATTGTGTACTTGATGTATTAAAAGAAAGAAATTGTATTTATAGATCTATAGTAGAAGAGGATTTAGAGAGATGTGGTGGAAATCCTGTAAATTATAGTATGAATAATAATGAATATGTAGATTCTTTTAGTAATGAAGATAATATAAACTGCGATGAAGATTAGACTTTATTGCAGTTTTTTTATATAATTAAATGAAAATATAGATAATAGGGAGTAAAATTTATGGGGAGACAAGTGGTAGATTACCAAAATGCCTACAAAGAAATAATAGAGAAATTGATAAAAGATAAAAATACTTTGGCTATATTTGTTTTTGGAAGTATGGTAAGTGGAGACATATGGGAAGAATCAGATATAGATTTATTTGTTATATATAAAAACAAGTTCGATAAATTAAGAGATGCTTATTTAGAAGTTTCTGATATACCAGTACATATTAAGTTTTTAAGTAAGGAACCCTTTAAAAATACTTTATTAGAATTAAATAAAGAAGGTGAACTTGTAAATAATTTAATATCCTCTAAGTTAATTTATTCTATAGATAATGAAATATCAGAAATTTATCAAAATAATATATATTCAGTAAAAAATGAAAAAAATTTAAGTAATTTAGTTTATATTGGAGAATTATTAAAAGATATTGGAGTTTGCAAAAAATATTTAAGTACAGGAGGCATACTAACAGCTTATGAAATTATATTTAAAGCTCTAAATAGTTTTTCTAAGCTTTATTTAAATTTAAATGGTTATAGAGTAAGTAAAGATTCTTTGCGTATGGCATGTAATTTAAATGATAATTTAGATGATAATGTTACTAAATTAATATATGAAAAAGAAAAAGAACTTTATATTAATAAAATTCTTAATATTATAGATAACTTTATTGATAATAACTTAGAAATAGCAACATATGAATTAATAAATATTCTAAATAAAGAAAATAAAAAGTTAAGCGCTTATGATTTGAAAAATATAGAACCATTTAATAACTTTAATATAAAAATGGAAGATATATTAAAGAGACTTTATTATAAGGGGTTTATAAGTAAAGAAAAGAGAGGCCTTTTTAATAATAGTAATGATAATAAAATTTTATATGAAGAAAATGTATATTTTTCTAATTAAAACAGATGGTATTTTATTACCTAATAAAAGTATAAAATTTTTAATATAAGAGGGTAGTTATGAAAGATATTGTTTATATAAAGTTTATTGAGGATATTCCTAAATACATTCAAATTTCAAATTATATAAGAAAATGTATTGATGAAAGAAAAATTTTAGATGGTGAAAAGTTACCAACTATAAGAGAACTGTCAGAAAGGCTTAAAGTAAATAAAATAACTATAATTAACTCATATAAAAAATTAGAAAGTGAAGGATATGCATATCAAAAAGTTGGTTCAGGTACTTTTGCTAAAAGAAGAGAAATTGTTTCGGCATTCAATAGAGAATATTCAAAAACTATAAAAGAAATAGCGGGAGGAGACTTAAAAGATATAATAGATTTTACTGGAGAAACCAGTAGTGAAAGTTACTTTCCAATAAAAGAATTCAAAGAATTAATTAATGAAGTTCTAGACAGAGATGGAGAAAAGGCATTAATTATGGAAGATTCTTTAGGATATGAAGAACTTAGAAAAACTATAAATAAACATTTTTGGGATAATAAATTAAAACTAAAAAATATTTTAATTGTATCTGGAGCTCAACAAGGAATAGATATTGCTTCAAAAGCTATATTAAATATAAATGATAATGTTATAGTAGAAAAACCAACTTATAGTGGAGCAATTTCAGTATTTAAATGGAGAAAAGCTAATATATTTAAAGCTGAAATTGAAGATGATGGTATTGATTTAAAGGCTTTTGAAGAAATATTAAAAAAGAATAAAATAAAGTTCTTTTATACAATGAGCTATTTTCATAATCCAACAGGTATTACTTATAGTTATGAGAAAAAAATTAAAATATTAGAATTAGCAAAAAAATATGATTTTTATATTATAGAAGATGATTATTTATCAGAATTTATCTATGATAAAGATATGAAACATGAACCATTTAAAAAGTTAGATATTAGTAATAGGGTTATATATATAAAGAGTTTTTCAAAAGTGTTTTTAGCGGGAATAAGACTTGGATATATGGCTATTCCTGATAAACTAACTGAAAATATGCAAGTTGCTAAAAGAAATACAGACATTGCAACATCAAGTCTTATGCAAAGAGCTTTAGAGCTTTATATTCAAAAAGGGTTTTGGGAAAATAATATAGATAAGCAGTATGAAGAATATAGAGAAAAATATAATATAACAAAAAATCTACTTGAAGAAGAATTGAAAGATAAGATTTATTATTTAGATCCAAAGGGTGGAATAAATTTCAATATTAAAATAAAAGATAGTAATATTAATTCTGTAGATTTATTTTACAAACTAAAATCAAAAGGAGTTTATATAACTCCTGGAGTTATATTTTTTAATAATTCTAAAGAAGGAAATGACTTTTTTAGAATTGGAATATCTCAAGTTAATAAAGAAAAAATTAAACAAGGAATAAAAATAATAAAGGAGAATCTTTAAATGAGCTATATAACCATAAGAGATTTTGGAGAAGATAAATTTATTGAAAAAAAATCAGAATTTATTGGATATGCTAAAAGATGTGAAACAGAAGAAGAGGCAAAAGCGTTTGTTCAAGAAATTAAAGACATGCATAAACAAGCAACACATAATTGTTGGGCCTATACTATAGGAGAAAAGATGAATATACAAAGGTATAGTGATGATGGTGAGCCACAAGGTACAGCAGGAATTCCTATATTAGAAGTATTAAAAAAAAGTAATGTAACAGATTGTGCTATAGTTGTTACAAGATACTATGGTGGAATACTACTTGGAGCTGGAGGGCTTACAAGAGCATATACAAAAGGTGCGTCAATAGCATTAAAATCTGCTGGAATAGTAGAAAAGGTAAAAGGGTTGAATCTAATAATTAAATTAGATTATGATTTATTAGGAAAGGTTCAATATACTTGTATTCAAAATAATTGGTATATAGAGAATACAGAATATACAGACAAAGTTGTGGTTAATATATTAGTAGAGATTGATAAAGCTTTAGAAATTGAAAATGAAATGACTAAAATATCTAACGGGAAAATAGTTATGGAAAGAATAGAAGAAGATATTTACTTTAAGGAAGAAAATAGGCTATATAAGAATATTTAAATTTATTGATGAAATTGTCATAAAAAGCCTTATGTGATATAATTCAAATAGTTTATAAAATTTATAAAAATTGTTGGGAGGAATATAAAATGTCAGGACATTCAAAATGGCATAACATACAAAATAAAAAAAGTAAAGTTGATGCTAAAAGAGGAAAAATATTCACAAAATTAGGTAAAGAAATTGTTATAGCAGTTAAAAATGGTGGTCCTGTACCCGACACAAATCCTAGATTAAGAGATGCAATAGCAAAAGCAAAGGCTGCAAACATGCCAAGTGATAATATTACAAGATCAATAAAAAAAGCTTCTGGGGAATTATCAGCAGTTAACTATGAAACAATAGTTTATGAAGGATATGGTCCATCAGGAGTTGCAGTTATAGTAGAAACATTAACAGATAATAAAAATAGATCAGCAGGTAATGTAAGAAGTGCTTTCACTAAAGGTGGCGGTAACATGGGTGCTACAGGTTGCGTAAGCTTTATGTTCCAAGAAAAAGGCGAAATTGTTATTGAAAGAGAAGATAAAGACGAAGATGAAATAATGATGTTAGCTTTAGATGCTGGAGCAGAAGATTTTACTGCAGAAGAAGAAGTATTTATAGTAACAACTACACCAGAAGATTTTAGTACGGTAAGAGAAGCTTTAGAAGCAGAAGGATTAGAATTCTTAGAAGCATCAGTAAAAATGATTCCAGATTTATATACTGCAATTAATGAAGATGATGCTAAGAAATTCCAAAAAATGTTAGATTTACTTGAAGATGATGATGATGTTCAAGAAGTTTACCACAATGCTGAATTCCCAGAAGGTTGGGATGAATAAATAAATTATTAAAAGCTAGTTATATCATATAAGTTGATATAACTAGCTTTTAAATTAAGTGATATTTTTAAATAAGTTAAATACATTTAAAATGCCATAACCCCATTCTGGATTAGGATAAATATCTCCAGATCTTTCAGTAACACCTCTAGCTATATAGGTTTTTATAGTTTGAGAAAACATATTAGGATTATTACCATCAACAATACCCCATTCAAAAAGAAGAGCACAAACTCCAGCAACAATAGCGGCAGAAACGCTAGTACCACTAACTATAGCTCTTTCATTGTTAGGGGCAAGGGCAACGGCGTTAACTCCTCCTGCAGCTATATCTACAACATCTAAAAATTTTGAAAGAGCTGATATTCCAGAAAAGTTAGCTATATTATTATTATTTTGGTTATAAGCAGCAACGGTTATAAGAAATCTTGAATTTCCTGGATTTGTAACTGTATTATATTGGTCTGCTGGGGTAAACTGTGTTCCTTCAAGAGTAAGTCCTTTTTGAGGTAAATAAGCATTAAAATTACCAGATACAATTAAATTTCCAGTTATTCTAATTCGCCAAATTCCAGGCTGTAAGTTAGAAAATCTAAGCCTTATAAGTTCCATTCCAGAGCTTTCTTCGGGAACTAAATAAGTTATATATACAGTAGTTTTTTCGAAAATAAATGTATAAGGTGTAATATTATTAAGAAAATAATATATAGTTCCTGTATTTTCACCAGAAGGAGATATTATATCTATAGAGTAAATATCGGGGAGATCTACCCATATTTCAAGAAAAAGACTTTCTTGTCCTGGTGCTACATCTAAAGATATAGTTTTAACTGGTTCATCTTGACTAAGTTTTCCAGAAGCATGGCTATTAGCATTTGCTTCATTACCAGAACCAGTAACAACTACAATACCACTTATAAAACAAATCGTATCAATATATTTATCTAAAATATTATTTCCTTCATGACTTCCTAAACTTGTTCCAAGAGGTAGATAAATAACAATTGGTCTAGTATTTTTAAGAGCATATCTATATATAAATTCTAAAGCTACAAATATCATAGTAGCATTAAATATTGGGATATCTATTTGAACCTTATAATCTTTTAGAAAAGCTTTTTCTTCAGCTAGCTTTATAACCATATACTTACACTTTGGAGCTACACCTCTATACTCTGGATTTTTACCGCTTCCCCCTATTAAAGAAGACATTTTCGTACCGTGACCTATAATATCTCTTGTTGGAACTATTGAGTAAGGGTCTCCTCCTTCTTTTGATAAATTAATAGCTTGTTGAATATCTTCTCTAGTATAAATGGCACCAAAGGGAGGCTGGAGAGTAGAATTAGGATTAATTTTACTATCAGAGCTTTGATCCCATATATATTCTATTCGTGTATTTCCATTTTCATCTGTAAATTCTTCGGAGAGATAATCTATTCCGGTATCAATAACTGCAACTAGAATTTCATTACCTTGAAGATTTAAAGGAAGTTCTAGTTGTAATAAGTTAGTTTGAGAAGCTTCAAGAGGAGATATATCTTGAAGAGTATATATATCATAAGGCTTAATATATATAATTGTTTTAAATAAGATTTCAGGGAAATAAGAAGTATAAGGTTTAGGTAATGATAATATAGCATATCTAGAATTAATTATATTAAATCTAAAGTCTGGATAATTAGATATTTCTGCTATAGGATCTCCAGTATATTCAACAACGTAATGAAAATAAGAATCACCATTAAAAATATTTTCATTTATACTATCTATTCTGTTCATTAATATCCTCCATTTTTTTGGGAACTCTGATGAAAAGATTATTAACATTATATTCCCTATATTTATTTTCAGATAAAAGATTTACATTATTAGGAGTAGGTATGTTCTCATATCTATTTAAAACACCTGCAAAAATATTGAATATTCCGAGTAAATTAAACTCACCATAGCCTATATCTCTATTAGGAAAAGTATAGATAGAATTTCTAGTAGCTCCATAGATTGCAAAACTTCTTATTTTTTTAGAATATAAAGAAGGATCATTTCTCTTAACAACTCCCCATTCTAAAAGTAAAGCACAGGCTCCAGCTACTATGGCAGAAGCTGCGGAACTACCAGATAGAGTAGTTACTTGATTATTTTCGTAAGTTGTTAAAATATTAGTACCTATAATTGCTACATCAGGGTTTATAACATAATTTACATTAAATCCTTTACCAGAAGATGCTACTATAGAATTGTTATTTCCAAGGAATGCTACAGTTAAGATATTTACAGCTGTTGAAGGAATAACTAAAGTATTATAGGGGTCTGGATTTAGAAAAACTAAACCTTCTGGCAATATTTCATTAGGAGATAGCCAAATATCATAACGACCACTTAAAATATAAACACCTAATAATTCTATTTTCCAAATTCCAGGTTTTAAATCGAAAAATGTTATGTTTATAAGTTCATGACCTGTAAAATATTCTGGAGTGAAGTATTGAATATCAACTCTTGTATTAGTGAATATAAATCTATAGGTCTCCTTTTTATTAGTTTTACTTGTTATAATCTTTGTGGATTCACCTGTAGGAGAAACTATACTAATAGAAGCTCTATTTGGTCTTTGAATCCAAACATTAAAGCTGAAAAATTTAAGTTCTCTTGGGACTCTAAGTTCTTGAGTTGATGTTTCACCTTCACCTTTTATTATTCCAGAAACATGGCATTGTGCAGCACCTTCATTTCCTGTTCCACTAACTATACAAAGCCCTTTTGTATTTCCAAGATCTGAAACATATCTTGAAATTAAATTTAATCCATCATGGCTTCCATAAGTTGAACCAACTCCAATATAAATTACCATAGGTTTATTAATTCTAATAAATTCTGATCTTAAAAACTCTAAAGCAGAAACAATTTCTGATGTATTATAAACTGGAGGAATTACTATATTATTTAATTCAGCATATTCTCTAAAATTGTTAGATTCAGATAATTTGACAATTACTAAATCAGAAGCACTAGCAACTCCTTGAATATCAATATTTTCACCTCTAGCTGCCATTATAGAAGCAACCTTTGTACCGTGACCTATAGTGTCTCTTGAAGGAACAATAGCATAGGGATCTTGGTTGTTTCTAAAGGCTGTTATAGCTTCATTAATGTTTTCCTTTGAGTAAACACTTCCTATATATATATCTTTATAAAGTGCATTTAAATCTTTAATAGAAGATAAGTCTTCAAAGGAATTTTGATTTAAATCTGGTGAAGAAGGGATTTGTACATTAGATAAACCTCCTTCGCTAAACATAGTTTTTAATTTTTTTCTTCGTATAATTTCTAAAGGAATAATCCTGCTTATATTAGAAGAAAAATCGCCATCATTATTTTGAGTTAATGTTTGACTACTAAGTATATCACTATTTGGATTGTAATTATTGGGAATAGTTTGATCCCAAATGCTAAGGATACGAGAAGTACCATCTTCATTTATAAATTCTTCATTTAAATAATTTATTCCAGTATCAATAATACCAACTACTACACCACGACCACTTAAATCTAAATAAGGATTTAATTTTATAGAATTTATCTCATCAGCAAAAGATGGAGATAAATCTTGAAGAACAGCTGCTGAACGAATATCTACATAAGTAATTGAAGGAACTTCTAATCTTAATCTATTTAGATCTTCATATCTAACACCAATTATTCCAATATTCTCTGTAATAATTACGCCACAAGCATAACTAATCCTTCCTATTTCTTCAGAGAAATTACCTCTATATTCAATTAAGAAACTTCCAATCATAGGATCATAAAATAAATTACATTTATTTCTCATAAGATCTCCTATATTAATAT
>X276_Barnacle_Goose__coassemble_603_pt1 | contig 11022 bp, 7 predicted proteins | sample X276_Barnacle_Goose__metabat2_high_PE_012 | metagenome-assembled genome bin X276_Barnacle_Goose
AGAGACAATAAGTTAGTTATTTATTTCGATTACTACAAAATTGCACCTTATGTCTCTGGTATGCCTGAATTTGAAATTCCTTTAAAATAATAATAGCTTGCACAAAGGTGCAAGCTATTTTTTATAGGAAATTATAATAACTTATCCACATATAAAGTTATTATATATTTAATTTTTTAAGCTGCTTCAGTAGTAGAAGTGCTATCTTCTACTGATGATTCTTGAACTTTATCAGCTTTCTTATCTCTTATAACCTTAGTTATTTGTATAATTATAGTTGGAATAAAGGCAAATAAGTAAATATCAGCAATTTGAGATCCACTTAAAACTGAAACTTGGAATAACTCTCTAAAGGCTGGTATAAATAAAACACCATTTAATAGAAGTAATCCAAATCCAAATGCTAACCAACTAAATCTATTTTTAAATAATCCAATAGAGAATAATGATCTATTACCTCTACAGTTAAATCCATGGAATAATCTTGCTAAACATAAAGTAGCAAAAGCCATTGAAGAAGCTGTAGCAGCATCTGACCTTAATCCTATGTGGTAAGCGCATAAGGTAAATATAGCAATTATTAAACCTTCAAAAGATATTTCTTTTATGAAATCTTTATCTAAAATTGAAGAACTTCTACCTCTTGGTTTTTCTTTAAGTAAATCACCTTGAGGTTTTTCCATACCAATTGCAATAGCAGGTAAACTATCTGTTAAAAGATTAATGAATAGTAAATGTACTGCTTGGAAAGGCATAGCTAGTCCTAAGAATGAAGTATATAAAACTGATAATATACCAGATGTATTACCTGATAATAAGAACTTTATAGAGTTTTTAATGTTTCTATAAATATTTCTACCATTTGCAACAGATTTAACTATTGTAGCAAAGTTATCATCAGTTAATATTACAGATGCAGCATCTTTTGAAACTTCAGTTCCTGTAATACCCATTGCAATACCTATATCTGCTTGTTTTAATGCAGGAGCATCATTAACTCCGTCACCTGTCATAGCAACTATTTGTTCTTTATCTTGCCATGCTTTAACTATTCTTATTTTATGTTCTGGAGAAACTCTAGCGTAAACTGAAATATGTTCGATGTTTTCTTTTAATTCTTCATCAGACATTTTATCAAGTTCAACACCTTCAATAGCTCTGTCTCCATCCTTTAAAATACCAATTTGTTTTGCAATAGCTGAAGCAGTTATTTTGTGATCTCCAGTTATCATAACTGGTTTAATACCAGCAGTTATACAATCTCTAACAGCAGCAGCTGATTCTTCTCTTGGTGGATCAATCATTGATATTAATCCAATGAATGTATAGTTATTTTCATCTTCTAAAGTTAAATCAACAGTATTTTCAAATTCTCTGTAAGCAAAAGCTAATACTCTAAGTCCGCTTTCAGATAATTGTCTGTTAGCATTAATTATATTTTGCTTATCTTCATAAGTTATTTCTCGAACTCCATCAGAAGTTTTGATGAATTTCATTCTATTTAATAAAACATCGAAAGCTCCTTTAGTGAACATTAAGTATTTATTATCAAATTTATGAAGAGTACTCATAAGCTTTCTATCAGAATCAAAAGGTAATTCAGATAATCTTGAATAAGTGTTTCTAACAGTAGACTCTTCAAGAGATAATTTATGACCTAAGTTAACGAAAGCAACTTCAGTTGGATCACCAATTTCATTTCCATCTTTTGATATTGAGTCATTACATAAAATTGAACTATTAATTAAATAATTATGAACAGAGTTATTTAAATCTAAATTTTCTCCATCAATTAATTTATTATCAACAAAAACTTTCTTTACTGTCATTTTGTTTTGAGTTAAAGTACCAGTTTTATCTGAACAAATAACAGATACTGAACCTAACCCCTCAACTGCTCTTAATTTTTTTACAATAGCATTCTCTTTTGCCATTTTTTGAGTTCCAAGAGCTAGTACAATTGTTACTATTGAACTTAAAGCTTCTGGGATAGCAGCAACAGCTAAAGCAACTGCAAACATAAGAGAATCTAAAGCAGGAGTCCCTCTATATAAACTTAAACCAAATACTATAACACATACTGCCATAATTCCTATAGCTAATTTTTTACTAAAGTCATCTAAACTAACTTGTAGTGGTGTTTGTTTTTCTTGAGTTTCATCCATAAGGTTAGCTATTTTACCAATTTCAGTGTTCATTCCAGTACTAGTAATAACAACTAAAGCTCTACCATAAGTAACTAAAGAACCAGAGAAGACCATATTCTTTTGATCTCCTAAAGCTATTTCTTCTTTTTCTATAACTTCAACAGTTTTATCAACACTTTCAGATTCACCAGTTAGTGAACTCTCGTTAATTTGAAGGGAGAAGTTTTCAATAATTCTACCATCGGCAACTACCATATCTCCAGCTTCTAAAATTAAAATATCTCCAGGAACAACTTCCTTTGAAGGAATTTCAATTTTCTCACCATTTCTATAAACCTTAGCATTAGGTGAAGATAAGGCTTTTAAACTATCTAAAGATTGTTCTGCCTTAAAATGTTGTACAGTTCCTAAAACTGCATTAAGAGTAATAACTGCAATAATAACTATAGTACTTTCTGCATCTCCAGTTGCCATAGAAATTAAAGCGGCAATAATAAGTATAATTACAAGTAAATCTTTAAACTGTCCAAAGAAAACCTCCCATATAGTTTGTTTTTTCTTTTCAGTTAATTGATTGTAGCCGTATTTTTTTAAGTTTTCGGCTACTTGTCCATCTGTTAAACCAGATTTAGAAACATTAAAATCATTTAATACTTCTTCGTAAGTTTTTGAAAAAAACTTTTTCATATTAATTCCTCCCGATCATAATAGTAATAGGTTTTAGTTTTGAATTAATTTAATGTATAAGAGCTAAAAAAAAGACTCTTAATACAATTTTCAACTAATTAAAAACTGTATTAAAAGTCTCGTAACCAAAATGGTATATAACACCAGGCTTTTTATGGCCGCGAATGTTGATGTTATATTTTATACTACTCCCTTTTAAAAGAAATATTATCTTGTGTTATTAATAATATAGAATTTGTTATAAAAAGTCAATAGCGAAAATTTGAAAAAATTTCACCAAATAAAAAAAATAACATAGAATATTATTAAAGTATTACATGGAGTTGAAAGTTAGTGATATACGGGCTAATTTTAGCAGGTGGAAAAGGAACTAGACTTTATCCTTTATCTAGGTCAAGTAAACCAAAACAATTTTTAAAAGTCATTAATGAGAAAAGTTTTTTACAAAACACAGTGGATAGAGTGACTCCTTTAATTAAGAAGGAAAATATTTACGTAGTTACAAATAAGGATTACGAAGATAAAATAAAGGATGAATTAGAAAATATAGATACAAATAATATATTTACAGAACCACAAAATAAGGAAACAGCAACCTGTATAGGGTTATCTGCTGTTAAACTTTTAAAACGAGATGGGGATGCTGTAATGGTTGTATTACCTTCAGATCATCATATAGATATGGAAAAACTTTATATAGAAACTTTAAATCAAGCTGTTGAAATCGCTAATAAAAGAAGAGGAATTGTAACTCTTGGTATAACTCCAACAAGAGCAGAAACTGGTTATGGATATATAGAAATGGGCAATAGAGTACAATCTGAAATACCAACTTATAAAATAGCTAGATTTACTGAAAAGCCTAATTTGGAAGTTGCAAAAGATTTTTTGCTTAAAGGAACTTATTTATGGAACTCTGGAATGTTTATATTTAGAGCAGATGTAATTTTAAGAGAGATAGAAAAGTACCTTCCACAATTATATAAACCATTGATGGAAATTTATAAACATCTAGGGGAAGAGGATGAAGAAGAGGTTATAAAAGAACAATATGCTTTAATAGATGGAATATCTATAGATTTTGGCGTTATGCAAAAAACTAGAAAAGCTTTTGTAATAAAAAGTGATTTTATTTGGGATGATATAGGAAACTTTACAGCCTTAAGTAGATATATGGCTGAAAATAATGAGAAAAATACAATAAGTAATAAAGTGTATCTGCAAGATAGTAAAAATTGTTCTATATTTGGTGATAAAAATCTTATAATAGGTCTTGGAATTAAAGATTTGGTTATAGTAGATGCTGGTGATGTGATTTTGATTATGGATAAAAACAAAGATCAAGAAATTAAGCATCTATTAAGCGACTTAACAGAAAAAAAGCAATATGAAGATTATCTATAAGAAGTAAGTAGACTGCTAATATGGCAGTCTATTTAATTTTAGGTTTAAATCTACTAGATTTTTTAGTGGCTTTTCAACTTTAGAAATTAAATTTAAAAAAACTATATTTATGTTTTACTTATTATATGGTATTGTTACTATAAAGAATATAAATTACATTATATGTTAGTTTTTGATGAAAAATTAATCTTAATTAAAGAACTGTAATTATAGATTTATTATTGAATTTAAATTAGTTTTAAATATAATAATTTTTAAATTAGAGGAATAGGGAGTTGATGTAAGTGAGCAATAATACTAGTATTAGAAGAAGAAAATTAGAAAATAGTGAAGAATATAAATGGAAAAAGGTTGAGAATAGAAAAGCTTTTATAATAAATCTTGTATTCTTTGTAACTGTTTTGCTACTAATATATTTTATAATTAAATATGCTTTAGTGTGGTTTTTACCTTTTGTTATTGGTTTTGGAATAGCGTTTATGTTAAAACCTTTAATTAGAAAAATATCTAATAAATATTCATTAAATAATAAGCTAGTAGCAGGTGTAGTAGTAACTTTATTTTATTTAACTATAGGAGTTGTTTTAACAGTAGCTATAATAAAAATATCTGTTGGATTGAAAGAGTTATTTATGGGTTTACCAAGTTTATACGTAAATAAAATGGAACCTGCTATATATGAATTAATTGATACAATAGAAAAATCATCGAGAAATTTAGATCCAGCTTTAGTAGAAGGAATAACAGATATATCTATGTCTTTTGCTAAGTCCATAGTATCAACACTTACTAATATGTCTACAGGATTTGGAAAAGTTGTATCTTCTGTACCTTCAATTTTTATAATTTTTATATTTTCAATAATATCAAGTTATTTTATTGCTATGGATTACAACTTAATAACTACATTCATAACAAGACAATTTCCTAAAAAAGTTTCATCAACTATGCTTGAAGTGAAAAATCAAGTAGTTGGGACTGTTTTTAAACTTATAAAATCTTATACAATATTAATATCTATGACTTTTGTAGAATTATCAATAGGGTTCCTGATACTTAAAGTAGATAATGCTCTACAATTGGCTTTTCTTATAGCTATTGTAGATATTCTTCCTATATTAGGAACAGGAGGAATACTTGTGCCTTGGGCTATAATTTCTTTAATAAAGGGAGATTTATTTTTAGGTATTGGTATAGCTATATTATATGTAGTAACTCTTATAGTTAGGAATATAGTAGAACCTAAGCTTGTTGGTAAGCAAATAGGACTACATCCATTAATAATGCTAATTTGTATGTATATTGGAATAAAACTATTTGGTTTTCTTGGAATATTTATTTTACCTTTAATATTAATCATATTAATGAATATCAATAATATTTGTAAAATGGACATAGTTAAATAAAATAGGTATATAAAAAATAAGAAATAAGAATATTATAATAGAGAAGTTAAAAACTTCTCTTTTTCTATATATTTATTCTTTTCATTGACATTTTTAAGCGGAATAACATATAATGATAATATAAGAACATATGAGCAATTGTTCATATGTTATTCACTTAACGGAGGTAGCAATGAAAACAAACAAGATAGAGAGTTGTAGTTGTAATATAATCCATAAAGATACTGTAGATAAAGTAAAAAGTTTAATACCAAATGATGAAATATTATATGATTTAGCAGATTTATTTAAAGTATTTAGTGATTCTACTAGAATAAAAATACTTTGTGCTTTATTTCAAAGTGAACTATGTGTTTGTGATTTAGCAGCATTACTGAATATGAGTCAATCAGCTATATCACATCAATTAAGAGTTTTAAAATCAAGCAGGTTAGTTAAATTTAGAAGAGATGGGAAAGTAATATACTATTCCTTATCAGATGATCATATAGAGCATATATTTAATGAAGGATTCAAACATGTAACAGAATAGAATAATTAATAATTAAGTGAGAGCGGTGATGGAATGAGTAATAAAGATATTAAATTGGTTTTATCAGGACTTGATTGTGCAAACTGTGCAGGAAAAATAGAGAGAAGAGTAAATGAATTAGAAGAGGTTAAAGAAGCTTCTTTAAATTTCACTACTGCTACTTTATCAATTGAAGCAAAAGATAATAATGAAAAAGAAAATATAATAAATAAAGCAAAAGATATAATTAAAAAATTAGAACCAAATGTTAATGTTTATGAAAAAAGTAAATCTACTACTAAAGTGAAAAATTTAAATAGTTGTAGTTGTAGTGATGGTAATTGTCATGGAGGTAATAGTTCTAAAAGTAATGGACAATCCTCTCATGATAAAGTTGAAAATGATTCTCATAGTAATAATATTCATAAAGATGGTGAAGAGCATAAACATGGGCATTCAGGACATAGTCATGAAGAACATGATGAACATGGTGGACACAACCATGATCACTCAAAAGGAGTAAACTTTAAAGAAACTCTTCCATTAATAATAGGGGTATTGGTATATATAGTTGCCTTATTATTAGAAAGAGGAACGCCACTTTCAATAATATTATTTGGAGCAAGTTATATATTAATTGGTGGAGAAGTTGTAATAACAGCTGTAAAAAATATTTTTAGAGGTGAAGTTTTTGATGAAAACTTCTTAATGACAGTAGCAACTTTAGGAGCATTCTTTGTTGGAGAATATCCAGAAGGTGTGGCAGTAATGTTATTTTACGAAATAGGAGAATTATTCCAATCTTATGCAGTTAATAAATCAAGAAAATCAATTACAGCTTTAATGGATATAAGAGCTGAATATGCAAACTTAATATTAGATGGAAAAGAAACAAAAGTAGACCCAAATACAGTTAATATAGGTGATATTATAATTATAAAACCTGGTGAAAAAGTTCCTCTAGATGGAACTATAATTGAAGGAGAAACTTTTGTTGATACTTCAGCCTTAACAGGAGAATCTGTTCCAAGACGTATTGTGAAGGATGAAGAAATATTAGCAGGATGTATTAATACAAATGGAGTTATAAAAGTAAAGGTAGAAAAAGTATTTGAAGATTCAACAGTTTCAAGAATATTAGAATTAGTTGAAAATGCTTCAAGCAAAAAAGCACCAACAGAAAAGTTTATAACAAAATTTGCAAGAGTTTATACACCTATAGTTGTTTTCTTAGCATTGGCTCTAGCTATAATACCTCCATTAGTAATTAAAGATGCAGTATTCTATGATTGGCTTTATAGAGCACTAATTTTCTTAGTGGTATCTTGTCCTTGTGCTTTAGTTGTTTCAATACCTTTAGGATTATTTGCAGGTATTGGTGGAGCATCTAAAAAAGGAATATTAGTTAAAGGTGGGAATTATCTAGAAGCTTTAAAGGATACTGATACTGTTGTATTTGATAAGACAGGGACTTTAACAAAAGGAATATTTAAAGTTACAGAAGTTAATGAAGTAAATATTGAAAAAGATAAGCTTATTGAAATAGCAGCTATAGCTGAAAGTTTATCAAATCACCCTATTGCAAAATCTATAATTAAAGAGTATGGAAAAGAAGTAGATAGTGCAGAAATAAAAGAATATAAAGAAGTATCTGGAATGGGAGTTCAAGGTATAATTAATAACTCTAAGGTTTTAGTTGGTAACTATAAACTTATGGAAAGTAACAATATTAAATATAACAAAGTTGATACTATTGGTACTGTGGTTCATATAGCAATAAATGAAGAATATAAGGGTAATATAGTTATAGCTGATGAAATTAAAGAAGGAACTATAGAAGCTATTAAAGAACTAAAAAATCTTGGAGTTTCAGAAGTTGTAATGCTTACTGGAGATAATAAAGCGGTAGCTGAAAAAGTAGGTAGTATAATAGGAATAGATAAAGTATATTCAGAACTTTTACCAGAAGATAAAGTTAATAAAGTAGAAGAAATAATAAATGGAAAAACAGGAAAAGGTAAAGTTATATTTGTTGGAGATGGTATTAATGATGCTCCTGTTTTAGCAAGAGCCGATATAGGTGTTGCTATGGGTGGCATAGGTTCTGATGCTGCTATAGAAGCTGCAGATTTAGTTTTAATGAAAGATGATCCTTTATCTTTAGCTACAGCAATTAGAATAGCAAGAAAAACAAATAAAATACTATGGCAAAATATAGTCTTTTCACTAGGTATAAAGGTACTAGTTTTAATACTAGGAGCTCTAGGAATGGCCAATATGTGGGAAGCGGTATTTGCAGATGTTGGAGTAACTGTAATTGCAATTATTAACTCAAGTAGATGTTTAAAATAATAGATTGAATTGTGTTGACAAATTTCATCAAATTAATTATAATTGATGAGGTTGAGAAATTTCAGGCTTAAAGGGAAGCATACAAGATTACATCTTGTTTACAAAACCAATGAGTGTTTTGTATAAATGATAGACTTATGTATAACAATTCTGCTATGTTATACATAAGTCTTCTTTATTTATAAAAATATAATACAATTAAAATATACAGAAAAAATATAGGCAGAATTTATTAGGTATTTAAAAAGAAATAATGAGAAAACTAATAAAGAAAAAATTTACAGTTGAAAGAGTGTAATTTGTTTAAAAAATCTTCTAAAAGTGATAATATAGGAGTATATGTTGAAAAAATAAATTCTTTTTTTATTTTTAATATAAAAAGATACGATATAGGAGAGTAGGAATATGGATAAGAAAAAGAATATTTCAATGGCTGTAATTAAAAGATTGCCTAAATATTATAGATATTTACAAGAATTAATGCAAAATGAAGTTGAAAGAATTTCTTCAAAAGAACTTGGAGAAAAAATAGGTTTTACAGCATCACAAATACGTCAGGATTTAAATTGTTTTGGCGATTTTGGTCAACAAGGATATGGTTATAATGTAAAAGAATTATATGCACAAATAGGCTTAATATTAGGATTAGATAAAGAGTATAAGGGTATAATAGTAGGTGCTGGTAACATAGGTCAAGCGATTGCTAATTATAGTAGATTTACTCAATCTGGATTAACAATAGAAGCAATTTTTGATGCAAATCCAAAACTTGTTGGAATGAAAATAAGAGATGTAGAAATAGAAGATATAGACGAATTAGAAGAATATTTATCAAAAAACTCAATAAATATAGGAATAATATGTGTTCCGAAATTAAATGCACAAAAAGTATGTAATAAATTAATAGAAGGTGGAGTAGAAGGTATCTGGAATTTTGCTCCTGTTGATTTACATGTTCCGGAAAATATAAAAGTAGAAAATGTACATTTATCTGAAAGTTTACTTACATTAATATATTTATTACATGATAAACAAGAACGAGAAAAGGAATTAGAATAATAATATCTACAAATAATAAAAGCACTCATTGTTATAAATTTAACATTGGATGCTTTTTCTAAACTATATAAAAGTTTGGTTAAATATTAAAAATAGATTGTGATATAATGACTAAAGAAAAGTTTGTTTATTTATGGGGGATAAAATAATATACTAATGTAAATTACATGAGGTGAAATTATGGATTTTAAAAATGTTATATACAAAGAAGATAAAGCAATAATAAAAGAAGTTAAAAACTTTAATATTAAACAGATTTTAGAGTGTGGTCAATGCTTTAGATGGGAAAAAATAAGTGATACGGATTATATTATAATTGCCTTTGAAAGAGTAATAGAGGTTACTCAAGAGGGTAATGAAGTAACAATACATAATACTAATGAAGATGATTTCAATAATATTTGGATTAAATACTTTGATTTAGAAAGAAATTATGATGAAATTAAAGATACTTTAGCCAAAGATGAAATTCTAAAAAAGAGTGTAGAGTATGGCTATGGTATAAGAATTTTAAATCAAGAAAAATTTGAAATACTTTTAAGCTTTATCATATCAGCAAGAAACAGTATTCCTTCAATTAAGAAAACTGTTAAGAAGATAAGTGAAAAGTTTGGAGAAAAAATAGTATATAAAGATGTTGAATACTATACATTCCCAACACCAGAAAAAATTAAGGATGCAACTTTAGAAGAAATTCAAGAAACTGGAGCATCATTTAGAAGTAAATATTTAATAGATACTATTAAAAAGGTAAATGAAGCTATAGAAGTTAAAAAAGATTATGAAGAAAATAAAGAAAACTATGATGAAAGACCAGAAATTTTAGATTTCGATTTAGATTATATTTATAACTTAAGTGATGAAGAATGTCATATAGCATTGCAAAAATTTATGGGAGTTGGTGCTAAGGTTGCCGACTGCGTTATGTTATTTTCAATGGAAAAACATTCAGCTTTCCCAGTAGATGTATGGGTTAAGAGAGCTATGATACATTTTTATGTAGCTCCAGATCTTTCATTAAATAAAATGAGAGTCTTTGCTAGAGATAAGTTTGGGGCTTTATCAGGAATGGCTCAACAATACCTATTCTACTACGCAAGAGAAAATAAGATAGAGGTATAGAAGTTTTATAATAATCAACAATATAGAAAAGTTATTAACAGTTTTTGCTATTTAAGCTGTTAATAACTTTCTTTTTTGTGCATAAAATTTTCTTTTACAGGAGATATTACTGAGTTTGCCAGGAAATTTTTCTTGAATATTTTAAAAGTATTTTGAAAAAGTGCAAATAAGCTAAAATAAATAACAATATATTATAAGTTTAACAATGCATTTTAATATATAATTATTATAAAGGGATACTTGGATTCGGGTAGATTTTAATATCTGATTAAATCTAAGTTGATGTGGTAATTATTTTATTATAGGAGAGTTTAGAGATGTATTATTTGGGTGT
>X276_Barnacle_Goose__coassemble_604_pt1 | contig 11003 bp, 5 predicted proteins | sample X276_Barnacle_Goose__metabat2_high_PE_012 | metagenome-assembled genome bin X276_Barnacle_Goose
GCATTAATTTTTATAACAATTATAGGTTTTTATTTGCTTTATAATAAATCATTTCTAAAAGGATATAAAACAATATATTATATAGTTATGGGTTTTATTTTTTCATCTATGTATCTTGCGAGTGTATATAATTTTTATTCAATACCTTATTATGATAAAGTTTTACATTTGTTTTCTGGTTTTTTAATATCAATAATAGGATATATTTTATTCTTAGAATTATTTAAGAAAGAATCAAGAAATAAAATTAATAATTATGCTGATGTAGTATTTGTTAGTTTATTTTCAACAGCTATGGCTGGAGTTTGGGAAATATGGGAATTTTCTACGGATTTAATTTTTGGATTATCCGCTCAAAATGGAGATTTAACTGATACTATGCTAGATATAATTTCGGGAACAATAGTTGGAATTATAACAGCTTTATTAATATACAGAAACTACAATAAAAAAAAGGTTAAGATTATAGATAAAATATTAAATAATAAAGATTAAGAGTATATATAAAAAGATATTTTTATTTAAATATAGTATTATAGGTATGGAATAGTTGGTGTAATATATCAACTAATTCCATATTTTTTTATGTAAAGATATATTCTTTATTTACAAAAAGATAAAGAATGGTATATAATGTTAATAAATTGATAAGAAAATATTAAAAAAAGAAACAATATATCAAAAATATTATAATATAGAAAGAAATTATTTTAACCAAAGGAGCTGGTAAAATGTTAAGTGAAGAGTATATAAAAAAAGTGATTAAAGAAGTTGAAGAAAGAAATAAAGGTGAAAAGGAATTTCTAGATGCTGTTAAAGAAGTTTTAGAATCAATTGTACCTGTTTTTGATAGATATCCTGAATATATAGAAGCTGGAATTTTAGAAAGAATTGTAGAACCAGAAAGACAAATTTTCTTTAGAGTTCCTTGGGTTAATGATAAGGGACAAGTTAAAGTGAATAGAGGGTATAGAGTTCAATTTAACAATGCAATAGGACCTTATAAAGGTGGACTTAGATTTCATAAATCGGTAAATCAAAGTATAATTAAATTTTTAGGATTTGAACAAACATTCAAGAATTCCTTAACAGGCTTACCTATTGGTGGAGGAAAAGGTGGATCAGACTTTGATCCGAAGGGAAAATCTAATGGGGAAATAATGAGATTTTGTCAAAGTTTTATGTCGGAACTTTATAAGCACATAGGATTAGATACAGATGTTCCAGCTGGGGATATTGGAGTTGGTGCTAGGGAAATTGGATTTATGTATGGGTATTATAAAAAACTTAGAAATGCAAATGATCAAGGAGTTCTAACAGGAAAGGGAATTTCTTTTGGCGGTAGTCTTGTAAGAACAGAGGCTACAGGTTATGGATTAGTTTACTTTACAGAAGAAATGTTAAAGGATAACGGATTAACGTTTAAAGATAGTACCGTTGTTATTTCAGGATCAGGAAATGTTGCGATATATGCAACAGAAAAAGCTTTGGAACTTGGAGCTAAGGTTGTAGCATTAAGTGATTCAGATGGATATATTTACGATGAAAATGGTATTAATTTAAATGTTGTTAAAGAAATTAAAGAAGTAAAAAGAGGAAGAATTAAAGAGTACTTAGAAAAGGTACCAACAGCTATATATAATGAAAATCATAAAGCTATTTGGGAAATAAAATGTGATATAGCATTACCTTGTGCAACTCAAGGTGAAATAGATATTGATTCAGCTAAGATTTTAGTTAAGAATGGAGTTAAAGTAGTTTCAGAGGGAGCTAATATGCCAACCTCTTTAGAGGCTATAGAGTTTCTTCAAAAAAATGGAGTGTTATTTGGACCAGCTAAAGCGGCTAATGCTGGAGGGGTTTCTTGCTCAGCTCTAGAAATGTCTCAAAATAGTATGAGAATGTCTTGGAATTTTGATGAAGTAGATGAAAAATTAAAAGATATAATGAAAAATATTTATTTTAATTCTAAAAATGCAGCTAAGGAATATGGTCAAGAAGGTAATATTATGGCAGGGGCTAATATAGCAGGATTTTTAAAAGTTGCACAAGCTATGTACGCTCAAGGAATAGTTTAGAGATTAAAAGTAGAAATAGTTATTTTGAATTTAAGGAGCTACCTAATTAATTAGGTAGCTTTTTTTATGTTTAGATCAGTTATAAAAAATCCGAATATATACACTTTTTTATAAAAAATTAAAAAATGAAATGGTTATATTGTTTTAAATAGGGCAAGATATTTGGGGACATAATCAAAATTTCTTATTTTATAGGAGTGAGTGTAATGGAAAATATTATCTCTAACTTAACTGCTGTATTTCAAATAAGTGTTTTTGCAATTATGATGTATTACTTTATTTTAGGGTTTGCAGGTCTTTATAGAAAAAAAGAAAAGAAAAGCTATAAACCTAAAAATAAATTTGCAATGATTGTTGCAGCACACAATGAAGAAGTGGTTATAGGTAAATTAATAGAGAGTATGTTAAATCAGGACTATCCAAAGGAGTTATTTGATATTTTTGTAATTGCAGATAACTGTGATGATAACACTGCAAAAGTAGCAAGAGAATATGGTGTTTATGTTTATGAGAGATTTAATAAAACTGAAAAAGGTAAGGGATATGCATTAGAGTGGTTATTCGATAAAATTTTTAAAATGAATAATAAATATGATGCTGTTGCAATATTTGATGCAGATAATTTAGTTTCGAAAAATTGGTGTAAAGAAATAAATTCGAAAATGGAAGAGGGCTATAAAGTTGTTCAAGGATATATAGATAGCAAGAATCCTAATGATTCTTGGATTGCTACATCTTATTCAATAGCCTTTTGGACACAAAATAGAATGTTCCAATTAGCAAGAGCAAATATTGGACTTTCTAATCAAATAGGTGGAACAGGTTTTGCTGTTAATACTGAAGTTCTAAAAGAACTTGGTTGGGGAGCTACTTGCTTAACAGAAGATTTAGAGTTTACATGTAAACTTATCCTTAATGGAGAAAAAGTAGGTTGGGCTCATGATGCAATAATATATGACGAGAAACCGTTAACATTAAAACAGTCATGGGTACAAAGAAGAAGGTGGATGCAGGGTTTTACAGATGTAGCATCTAGATATTTCTTTAAACTTATAAAGAAAGGTTTGAAAACAAGAAAATTCTTTATGCTTGATTGTGCTTTATATGTAATTCAACCCTTCTTTACACTTATGATAGGTATTTCTGCAGTTCTTAGTTTTGCACAAAGTTCGGTAGCAGAAGGACTTAATGTTTTTTTGATAAGCTATCTAATAGGAAATTTATTATTTAAGATAGTAACAGTGATGCAATTTTTAATGACACCACTTATACTTAGATTAGATAAAAAGATTTCTGTAGGGTTATTTATAATGGTTGCATTTTATGCATCAAATATTTTTATTTTACCAATGATTGCAGAAAATTTAGATAATTATGGAATGGTACTTTTAGCGGATATTGCCTTTAATTTAGTTTATTTTATAGCAGTAAGATTAATACTTGGAAAAGATAAATTAATTTTATTTATAAGATTTTTATTATATTCTTTATACACTTTAACTTGGATACCAATTACTATAGAAGGAATGCTTAGAAAAAATAATAAAGAATGGAATCCAACTAAACATGTAAGAAACATAGAAATATGTGAATTTCAATAAAGTGAGGTAAAACCTCACTTTATTTTTGGTTAAAAGTTTAAGTAGTTAGAAAAATATAAATAAAAATTGAGAACATGTGTTTGATTTTTGCTTTTAAAAGGTTTATATTATAATATAGTAAATAAATATTGAATTTTATAATTACACTTTAATATTTAGAATAATTATTATAAGATTATCTTGACTATTTAAGGGTTAAGATATTATTAATAAATTATAATTTTAATTTAAGTTTCAATTTATTGGAATTAGAATATTGTTATCAAAATTTAATTTGGAGGTTTTTATGAGTGAAGAGTTAAAAAAGAGTTATGATGTAACGGACTTAACTTCTTTAGAAAAACTAGAACCCGTTAGAGTAAGACCGGGAATGTATATAGGATCAACAGGAACAAAAGGATTACATCATTGCGTTTGGGAAATATTAGATAATGCTATTGACGAAGTGTCAAATGGATATGGAAATAAGGCAACAATAATTTTAAATAAAGATAAGAGTATAACTATAGCAGATAATGGAAGAGGAATACCTACAGGAATACATCCAGTAAAGAAAAAATCAGGAGTAGAGATGGTTTTTACAGAACTACATACTGGTGGAAAGTTTGATAATAAAAATTATAAAACCTCTGGAGGTCTTCATGGAGTAGGAGCAGCAGTAGTAAATGCTTTATCCTCTTGGCTTGAAGTAGAAGTTTATCAAAATGGAAATATATATAAACAAAAGTTTAGTTATGCTTATGATAAAGAATTAAAAAAAGATATGCCTGGAACGGCTATAACTAATCTTGAGATTGTTGGAAAGACTAAAGAGACTGGAAGTAAAATTACTTTTATGCCAGATAAAGAAATATTTTCAACGACAGAGTTTAATATAGATGTTATAGATGAAAGATTGCAAGAACTTGCATTTCAAAATAAGGGGATGCATTTAGAACTTATAGATTTAAGAAAAGAAGAGGAATTTAAAAAAAGTTATTATTCAGAAAAAGGACTTTTAGACTTTATAGAATATCTAAACGAAAGTAAAAGTCCTATTCATAAAGAACCTATTTATTTTGAGGGCGAAAGAAATGTTAATGATATACAAATGCTAGGTGAAGTTTGTATTCAATTTACAGATTCAAGTACTGAGAATATAGCAAGTTATGTTAATAATATACCAACAACTGAGGCTGGAACTCATGAAACAGGCTTTAAAACTGGTATGACTAGAGCTTTTAAAGAAGGTGCCAAAAAACTTGGTATTTTAAAAGAAAAAGACAAGGATTTTGAAGGCGATGACTTAAGAGAAGGAATGACGGCTATAGTTAGAATAAAAATAACTAATCCTATGTTTGAAGGTCAAACTAAAACTAAGCTAGGAACTACAGAAGCTTATACTATGATGAATGATTTAGCTTATACTAAGTTTGGTGAATGGATTGAAGATAACAAAGAAATAGCAACTATGCTAATTAATAATGCCCTTCAAGCAGCTCAGAGAAGAGAAAAAATAAAAAAAATAAATGAAGCTGAAAAGAAAAAAATAGGTAAGGGAGCATCACCTTTAGTTGGAAAAGTTGCAGTTTGTAGCTTAAAAGATAGTACAGTTAACGAATTTATTGTAGTAGAGGGAGATTCTGCTGGAGGATCTGCAAAACAAGCTAGAGATAGAAGGTTCCAAACTATAATGCCATCTAAGGGTAAAATAATGAACACAGAAAAGCAAAAATTAGAAAATGTTTTAGCTTCAGAAGAACTTAAGATATTTAATGCGGCTATAGGAACAGGAACTTTAGATAACTACAAAGAAGAAGATTTAAAATATGATAAGATTATAATTATGAGTGATGCAGATGTAGATGGGTATCATATAAGAACTTTATGGATGACGTATATTTATAGATACATGAGACCTTTAATTGCAAATGGACATGTATATTTAGCGCAGCCACCTTTATATAAAGTTTATAAACATGTTAAAGGAAAAGAAGTTCATAAGTATGCTTATAGTGATGAAGAATTAGAAAAAGTTAAAAAGGAAATTGGTAAAGGAGCTTTAATTCAAAGATATAAAGGACTTGGTGAAATGAATCCAGATCAGCTTTGGGATACTACCTTAAATCCTGAAACAAGAACTTTGTTAAAGGTTACAATAGAAGATGCGGCAAAGGCAGAAAAGATGGTTTCACTTTTAATGGGAGATATAGTTGAGCCAAGAAGAGCTTATATTTATAAGTATGGAGAATTTTAAAATAGCTAGAATGGAGAAATAATATGGCAAAGAAAGTTAATGATATACCAAAAGATAATAATATAATTAGGATTCTTTTAGAAGAGGCAATGCCAGATAACTTTTTACCTTATGCGATTGAAGTAGCAAAAGATAGAGCCTTGCCTGATGTTAGAGATGGACTAAAACCAGTTCATAGAAGAATACTATATGGAGCTTATCAGCTAAAGGCTTTTCCAGATAAACCTTATTATAAATCAGCAAGAATAGTTGGAGATATTTTAGGTAAGTATCATCCTCATGGAGATTCATCTGTTTATGATGCAATGGTTATTATGGCGCAAAATTTTTCAACAAAGGAAATTTTAATAGATGGACATGGCAACTGGGGTTCTATGGATGGGGATGGAGCAGCTGCTATGAGATACACCGAAGCTAGACTTGCTCCTATTGCTATGGAAATGCTTAGAGATATAGATAAAAATACTGTAGATATGGTACCAAATTATTCAGATAGTGAATTAGAACCAAAAGTACTACCAAGTAGATATCCAAATCTTTTAGTAAATGGAACATTTGGAATTGCAGTAGGACTTGCGACTAATATACCTCCACATAATTTAGGTGAAGTTACTGATGGGGTTTTAGCTTATATAGATAATCACGATATAACAACTAAAGAACTAATGAATTATATAAAAGGACCAGACCTTCCAACTGGGGGAATTTTAATAGGTAAACAATCTATGTTGTCTGCTTATGAAACAGGAGAAGGAAAAGTTACATTAAGATCAAAAACAAGTATAGAAAAACTTGAAAATGGAAGAATTGGAATTGTTATAACAGAATTCCCTTATAGAAAGAACAAAGCTAAAATTCTACAAACAATATCAGAAATGACAGGGGATAAAAAGCATGCAAAAGCTTTAGAATCAATAATTGATATTAGAGATGAATCTGATAGAAATGGAACAAGGTCAGTTATTGAATTAAGAAAATCTGCAGGTGAAGATGTAGCAGATAAAGTATTAAAGTACTTATTTAAAAGAACAGATTTACAATGCAATATAAGCTTTAACATGGTAGCACTATGTAATGGAAAGCCTCAAACTATGGGTCTTAAGACTATAATAACTCATTATGTTAATCATCAAAAAGAGATAGTTACAAGAAGAACAGTTCGTGAACTTGAGATTGCAGAAAAAAGATTCCATATAGTTGAAGGTTTTATTAAAGCTATTAATATATTAGATGAAGTTATAAAAACTATTAGAGAATCTAAATCAAAAAAAGATGCTTCAACAAATTTAATTAATAGATTTGGATTTACAGAAATTCAAGCTGAAGCAATCTTAGAACTTATGCTTTATAGATTAACAGGACTTGAAATAAAAGTATTTGAGAAAGAATATAAAGAGCTAGAAAAAACAATAAAATATCTAAAAAATATACTATCTAGCGAAAAAGAACTTTTAAAAGTAGTTAAAAGTGAATTAAAAGAAGTTTCAGATAGATTTAAAAGCCCTAGAAAAACTACAGTAATTAATGATGATAACGAAGCTAAAATAGATATAGAAGAATTAATTGTTGTAGAAGATGTAATGGTTACTCTATCTAAAGATGGATTTATAAAAAGAATTCCGGTAAAAACTTACAATAGATTAAATGCAAATCCAAAGGATATCGAGTATAGAGAAGGAGATTATTTAGAATATTTATTTAATTCTAATACTACAGAAAATTTATTAATATTTACAGATAAGGGATATATGTATCAAACGAAGTGTATAAATATTCCAGAGGGAAAGTGGAAGGATAAAGGAGAGAGAATTGATAGTATAATAAAAACTTTATCTCTAGATGATGAGAAAATAGTAAATATATTATCGGTAAATAACTTTATGCCAAATAAATATCTTCAATTTATAACAACAAAGGGTGGAATTAAAAAATCATCTCTAGATAAATTCCAAACAAACTATACAAAATTACAGGCTATTAAGTTAAAGGATAATGAAGATGTTAAAGATGTAATATTAATAAAAGAAGAAGAGAAAAAAGATTTTCTTGCTGTTGAAACTAAGGAAGGATTATCTTTTGACTTAGAAATTCCAGATATTGAAGATCAAGCTAGAAATATATTACCACTATCATTATTTACTTTAACAAAGGAAGATGAGATAGTTAAAGTAGAATACAAAGATAGTTTAGAATTTGCAGAATTTACAATAGGAGTAAACTCTAAAGGAACTATAAAAGCTTTTAATAAAATAAGAAAAACTGAAGATTTAAAAGTTAATACAGATACCTTAAGTGAATTATTGATATTCACAAATAAAGGAAAGGTGTTTAAACTTCCTACTTTCTTACTTAAAGGAGTTCTAATTAAAGAAATGCAATTAAATAAGATTGTAGATGATTTTGAGAAAGACGAAAAAGTTATAAAATTGATTTCTTTAAAAGATTTAAATTCTAATGGATTTGTTTATATGTTCTCTAAAAAAGGAATGATAAAGAAAACAAACCTAAAGGAATTTGAAGGGAATTATTTATCGCAATTAGTTTATAAATTTAAACAGGATAAAGATGAAATAGTATCTGTAGATGTATTTACAGATAAAGCTGCAGAGGTGTTAATTGTAACTAAAAGAGCTATGGGAATAAAATTCTCATCAGAAAATATAAATCCTATGGGGAAAATAGCTTCAGGAGTTACGGGTATAAGTTTAAAAGAAGAAGATGAAGTTGTTTATGGTAAGGTTACTATAAATAAGAATACTCTATCAAATAATGAATTAGCTTTAACAGCTATAGACAAAATAACCTTAGTTACAAAAAACAAAGTTAAGAAAGAAATAGAAATAGAGGATATAAAACTTCAAAATAGAGCAGGAAAAGGAAGTAGTATAATGACTATTGAGCTTTCAGATGAAGTTAAAGAAGTTTTATAATTAGGAGGATTATTATGAAAAAAGTAGCTATATTATTAGCAAATGGTTTTGAAACATTAGAAGCGTTAACAGTTGTAGATATACTTAGAAGAGCTAAAGTGACAGTTGATACCTTTTCTATTGCAAAGGATGAAGTAGAAACTTCTCATAAGATTAAGGTTAAAGCAGATAAAAATATAGATGATAATGAAATACAAAATTATGATATATTAGTTTTGCCAGGAGGGCTTCCAGGTGCAACTACATTGAGAGATGATGAGAGAGTAATAAAATTAGTACAAGAATTTAATAAACAAGAAAAAAACATTTGTGCTATTTGTGCAGCGCCTATAGTTCTTGGTAAAGCTGGAATAACAGAAGGATTAAATATGACTTGCTATCCAGGATTTGAAAATGAAATAGGTAATGCAAATTACAAGGAAGATTTAGTTGTAGTAGATAAAAATATTATTACAGGAAAAGCAGCTTCTGCTTCTATACCTTTTGCTTTTGAAATATTAAATTTAGTAGCACCAGAAAAGGTAAATGAAATAAAAAAATCTATGCTTTTTACACTTTAATAGGTGAATTATGAAAGAAAAATGGATATTAACAAATAAAAAAGAGAGCTTTTTAAAGCTCTCTAATGCTATGGAAGAAAATCCTTTAATTTTAAGGCTACTTGCAAATAGAGGGATAGATACTTTGAAAGAAGCTAAGAGGTTTTTATATGGGGATGTAGAAGACCTATATAATCCATATTTAATGAAGGATATGGATAAAGGAATTAGTATTATAAAGGATGCTGTAGAAAATAATAAAAGAATTATTATTTATGGGGATTATGACTGCGATGGAGTTATTAGTACAACCATTTTATATAAAGCATTTAAAACTATTGGCGCAAATTTTGATTATCATGTACCACATAGAGAAGAAGAAGGCTATGGAATGCATAGTGGAAGAGTAAGAAAACTTAAAGAAGAAGGCTGTGAAGTTATAATAACTTGTGATAATGGAATATCAGCTTTTGAAGAAGTAAATTTAGCTAAGGAATTAGGAATGAAAGTAATAGTAACAGACCATCATGATATTCCTATAAGGGAGAATGAAGAAGGTGAACTAAAACCACTAATTCCTAAGGCTGATGCAGTAATAAATCCTAAAAGAGAAGATTGTACCTATCCATTTAAAAAACTTTGTGGTGCAGGAATTGCTCTTAAATTTTCACAATGTCTTTATAGGGAATTTAATATAGATAAAAGTAAGGTTTTAGATTTAATAGAATTTGCATCTATTGCGACAGTTTGTGATGTGGTAGATTTAGTAGATGAAAATAGAATAATAGTTAAAAAAGGTCTAGAACTTTTGAATAATACTAAAAATAAAGGATTAAAAGAATTATATAAAATAACTTCATTAGAAGATAAAAAAATTGAAGAATATCACTTAGGTTTTATAATTGGTCCTTGTGTAAATGCTACTGGAAGACTTGAAACAGCTGCACTTTCTGTAGAACTTTTGATTACAGAAGATGAAGATAGAGCCAAAAAATTAGCAAGTAATCTTTATGAGTTAAACGCCAAAAGACAGGATTTAACAAAAGAAAGTGCAGAAAGAGTAATAGAAGCTGTAGAAAATAATTATAAAAATGATAAGGTGATTATAGTTTATGATAAAGAAATCCATGAAAGTATTGCAGGGATTGTAGCTGGAAGAGTAAAGGAAAGATACAATAAACCTGCTATAGTTATAACTAAAGGAAAAGAAATGCCTAAAGCATCGGCAAGATCTATTGAAGGTTATAACATTACAGAAGAGCTAAGTAAATGTAGTGAATATTTATATAAGTTTGGTGGTCATCCTATGGCAGCGGGGCTTTCTCTGTTAGAAGAAAATATAAATCCTTTAAGAGAAAAAATGAACTCAATATGCAAATTAACAGAAGAAGATTTTCTTCCAGTTGTAAGAATAGATTCACCAATGCATATTAATTTTTTAAATGAAGATATTATAAATATTTTAGAAAACTTAAAACCTTTTGGAAAAGGAAACCCAAGTCCATTATTTGCAGTGAAAGAATTAATGGCAGAAAGATTATGGCTTATCGGTAAAGAAAAAAACTTTTTCAAAATAAGATTTAAAACTATTGTAAATGGAAATTACATTTATATTGAAG
>X276_Barnacle_Goose__coassemble_605_pt1 | contig 10979 bp, 5 predicted proteins | sample X276_Barnacle_Goose__metabat2_high_PE_012 | metagenome-assembled genome bin X276_Barnacle_Goose
TGAAGAATCTTGTCCACCTGTATTTGGAAGTGCTCCATTATTATTATTATTATTATTATTATTATTTACATTTCCATTAGGTTTTTCATCATCATCATCATTATCTACATTTCCATTATCCTTATCTTCATCAACAGTAGTATCTACACCTTTTACAAGAAGTTCTTCTATATTTGTGTTAATACCATTTACTTTCCAATAAGTTACGATTTCATCTCTCATTACTAGGTTTGTATCCGTCATATCTTTTGCATTAGTGAAGTCATATCCATCTCCACCTGTAGCCATAAAGTCATTAACTACAACTTTATATTCTTTATTAACATCTAATTTGCTTCCATCAGCTAATCTTATAGATGTTATTCTACTACCAGCTTCTTTTGTTTCATCATACCAAACTTTTATTCCTGAGAATTGCCCCCATCCCATGTTAGCTGGCATAATTCCATGTTCTATAGCCTTTAATACATCTGATCCTTTAACAGTCATAGTATATAAAGTATTATCAAATGGAAGTATTGTATATAAATCTCCCATTGTAAGCATTCCTGCTGATAATGGAGCTCTTATTCCTCCACCATTTGTAATTGCTATATCAGCATCTGTTATTTGTCTCATAGCTTCTGATACAACTATTCCAAGTGGTGTAAGCCCATCATTTCTATCATGAGATAAATCTTTATCCAATTTAGCAACTTCCTCATCTAATAATGGTTGTAATTCTTTTTTATACTTTTCAACTATTTGTAATATAGTTGTATCAGCTTCTATTTCTTTAACTCTATTATAAACTTCATCTACCTTTGCATTTAATGATACTATTTTTCCAGATTCATCAAAATCAAAAGTTAATGTTCCAAGGGCTCTACCATTATATCCTGCTTCAATTACTTTTACCCCATTTACTTCTACATTAGTAAACATATGATCATGAGCAGCTATTATGGCATCAACATTAGTAATAGCCTTTGCTAAGTCTACAGCTTCGCCAACTGGAGTACCATTTTTATCAGTTGTTGCACCTAAATGAGATAAAACAACAACAGCATTTACTTTGTCTACTTCTTTTAATTGTTTAGCATATTTATTTACTGATATTGAAGGATCTTCAAAAATTAAATCTGCTACATTTGCAGGTGTTGTCTTATAAGCTGTTTCTGGTGTAGTCGCACCAATTAATCCAATTTTAACACCATCAACTTCAACTATTAAATAAGGCTTTGCCCAAGTAACTGGCTTTCCTGTAGCTTTATCAATAATATTTGCAGCTAAAAAATCAAATTCTCCTTCTTTAGCCCAAGTATTTATTAAATCTCTTTCCCAGTCAAACTCATGGTTACCTACTGAAGAAGCTATTACTCCAATTTCTTTTAAAAATTCACTAACTGGTTTTCCTTTAGTTAAATTTGAAATTGCAGTTCCTTGATATAAATCTCCTGCAGCTAATGGAACTGCTTCATAATTTGCAAAATCATTTAAAGTAGTTTTTTCTTTAATTAGAGTTGCTAATTTAGCTATTCCAATATTTTTACCACTTTCTTCAACATTACCATGTAAATCATTAAAACTTAATAATTCTACTCTTCTTAAATTTTTGGCTGCTAAAACATCAGCAATAGTTACACTCTTAACATTAGGTGTTCTTCCATCTTCAGATTTAGGTATAGATATTTTCCCTTCTTTAACAAGATTAACTAAATCAGCTCTTAAAGCTTCATCATATTTAAATCCTGTTAACTTCCAGTTGTTATCTATATGTCTTTCAATAGTTCCAGACTTTTCATTTACTATATAATCAATTATTAAATCTCTCATATCTGATATTACATCATTATTAGTGTCGTATATCTTTTCGTGAGTTCCTTCATCAAATATAGGTGACTCAGCAGCATTTAATTTAGAATCATATCTATAATTATTTACCGCTAAATAAACTATATCTTCATCTCCAACAACTTTTCCATCAGCTTCAAAAGTAAGATTTTCTACTCTACTTCCTGGCACTTTAGATAAGTTAATGTCATATTTAATTCCATCTAACATATCTAATTGATATAATCTAATATTTTCATCTAATGAAACAGTTAAATCTCCATCATTAAATGTGTTATAGATTGTAGCAGTCCACTCCATATATTTCTTTAACTGTTTTCCATTTGTTTTAATAACATAAAGTTTATTATCGTACTTATAAATGTTTGATATATCTGATTTTTTAATATCTCCAGCTTTCATATTTGAAGTAGCATCAAATAATGCTGCTCCTGATACCATATAAGCTCCCTTTGTATTTTCACCCATGTTACTTAAGTATTTATCCATATAAAATAATTGAACTTCATTAACTAAATCTGTTATACCTTGATCTCTTACTATTGATTCTGGAATATCAGCAATTTCATTAGCATCTGCTAAATCAGCGCCTACTAAATTACCTATAGTAATATCAGCATCAGCTTTTGCTCTTTCATGATAACTGCCTAACTTATTACTTAATTCAACTTTTTCAGCTACCCCTGAAGTTTTTATTAATTGAGATGTCTTATTAACTACTTCATATTTTCCATCAGCATCTTTCTTTAATTCAACTTCTACTTGCCCTAATGCACCCCCTGCATTTGTAGGTTGTATTACCAAAGCATTTCCAACTGTTACACCAGCACGAGTATCATGACTATGTCCAACAACAATTACATCAACATCTGGATTAGCTAAAGCTATTTCTGAACCTGAATCACCTTTTCCATACTCACCATAAAGCCCCATATGAGCTGTAACTACATATAAATCTGCTCCACCTGCTGCTTTAATTTCATTTATAACTTTTGTAACTTCTTCTGTAGGATTTGTTGGTACATAACCTGCTAAATTTGGACCATCCCATTTATCAATATGAGGTGTAACTACACCAATTGTTGCAACTTTAACGCCATTTTCCATTTCTTTAATACTATAAGCATCAAATACTCTTTTTTCATCTTTATAAAGATTTGCACACAAAGTTTTTATGTTTGAATCATTAGCTTGATTTGAAATTTTAAATAAATAATCCATTCCAAAGTTAAATTCATGATTTCCAAATGCATATGAATCATATCCAATTTCGCCCATAGCTAAAACCATAGGATTTAAAATATCTTCATTAAATAAATGATTGTAGTTTCCTTGAATTGTATCTCCATTGTCAACTACTAATGTGTTTGGATTAGTAGCTCTTGCCTCATCTACTAAAGTGGCTATTTGAGTTAGTGCTCCATCCGCTTTTGTTGCTCTAGCATACTCATACGGTACGAATTTACCGTGTAAATCTGTAGTAGCAAGGATTTGAACTTTTGTAGTTGTTTCTTCTGCTGAAACTTTTATAAAGTTTGATGGTAATACATTCATGAAAAACGTAAAAGTTAAAGCTGACGCTAAGAATTTTTTAATATTCTTTTTAATTCCCATTATTATCCCCCTAAAAATTTATATTTATATCATTAAAAAATAATATACAAATTTAAAGGACGGTTTAATAAATATAAATAATATTTCTTATTTATGTCTTACTAAATCCGTCCTTTTTTCCTTAGGTTAATGTAAATCTTCTTACCTCCGCTTAAGTTATTTAATTTTATTTACCACTTGTTCTTATAATACTTATCATTATTTATAAAATTATTACATCGTTATTTATTATTTCAATCATTCATAAATTTATCTTTTCCCTGTATCAAATGGTTCTCCTGCTGCTTTTGGTGCTTGAGATGATTTTGAGAATAATACAAGAGCAATCAACGTTACCACATATGGGAAGGTCTTTAAAATAACTCCTGGTATTTGTTCTAAACCTGGAACAGCTTGAGATACATTTGCTATAGTTGATGCAAATCCAAAAAAGAATGTTGCTCCAAGTATTCCAAGAGGTTTCCATTGTCCAAAGATTAAAGCTGCTAAAGCTAAGAATCCAAGTCCAGATACATTCCCACTAAATTCACCTGAGAAAGTTACTATCATTATAGCTCCAGCTAATGCAGATAAACCTCCTGAAAGCATAACTCCTATATATCTCATTTTAAAAACACTAATTCCAGCAGCAGCCGCTGCTTGAGGATTTTCTCCACAGGCTCTTAATCTTAGCCCAAATTTTGTCTTATATATTAGAAATACACTAACTAAAAGTATTACCAACGCTAACCATGTTGTTGCATAAGTCTTAGTGAAAAATAATGGTCCTAAAATAGGAATATTACTTAACCCTTCAATATTTTTAGGAATAAATCCAGATCTAATCCTTATATTACCACTTCCAGTTATATTTCTAGCTATAAATATAGTTAATGCTCCCGCCATCATATTAATAGCGGTTCCGCTTATTACTTGATTTGCATTTAAATTAATACTAGCAAAGGCATGTAATAATGAAAAAATAATTCCTGCAATCACGGCCACTAAAAGACCAATCCACAAGGCTCCTGCTACTCCATTTTCTTGAAGCTTACTTATTGTTAATGCTCCTGCAAATGAACCCATTATCATAAGTCCATCAAGACCTACGTTAATAATCCCACTTCTTTCACAATAAAGAGCTCCTAAAGCTGTCATAAGTAATGGTATTGTATAGGCTATTGCATAAGGAAATATTTGCTTAATTAATTCCCACATTATTTTGCCACCACCTTTTCTTTAGAATTAGAGTCTTTATCTTCTTTTTCTTTTTTACTTTTAGTAAACATCTTTATTAGTTTTTCCATAACTATACTAGTTGCTGAGAAATAAATTATTGTAGCCATTATTGTATCTGCAAGTTCTGGTGGTACCTTAACCATAGCATTCATAAACCCTTTTCCTACATAAAGTACTCCAAAGAATAAAGCTGAGAATAAAACTCCAATTGGATTATTTGCTCCAAGTAATGCAACTGCTATTCCATCAAAACCTTGGCTTGGCATAACTCCAATTTGTAATATTGTTGAGTTACCAGTATATTGTACAACTCCTGCAAGTCCAGCTAAAGCACCTGCTATCATCATAGAAATTATTATATTTCTATTAACTGGCATTCCTGCATATTCTGCTCCAAATCTATTAAAACCAACAGCTTTAAGTTCATAACCTAAAACAGTTTTATTAAGTATAAACCATATTATTGCTACAGCTATAAGAGCTAAGAATATTCCAAGATTTATATAAGAACCTGAAAACAAATTTGATAACCAATGCGCTTTTAATGTAGCATTCTCTGGTAACATCTTTGATTCAGTTTCCAAAAATTCTCCTTTAAAATATAGTGGTACCATATAATAAACTATCCAATAAGCTGTCCAGTTCATCATAATAGCTGAAACTACTTCATTTACGTTAAACTTGGCTTTTAAAAGTCCAGGTATAATTCCCCATAAAGCTCCACCTAAAATCCCTGATATTATAACTATAGGCACTAATATCATTCTAGGTAAATCTAGTGTTAATCCAACTGCTATCGAAGTAAAACCTCCGGCTAACATTTGTCCTGGAGTTCCTATATTAAATAATCCAGTTTTAAAAGCAAAAGCTATTGAAAGACCTGTTAACATAAGTGGTGTTGCTGTTGCAATTGTATTTCCTATTCTTTCAATGTTCATCAACCCACCTTTAAATAGGAATTCATATCCTCTTATTGGGTCAAATGACATAACTAACATTAATAATGCTCCAGCTATTAATCCTAATATTACAGCTAATACCGATTTCAAAGCTTGATTTTTTTCCATACTAGCTTTCACCTCTCTTTATTCCTGCCATCATTAAGCCTACTTCATTTTCGTCAGTTTCATCGGCATTTACTATTCCTATAAGTTCACCATTATTTACAATAGCAATTCTATCTGAAACATTTAATATTTCATCTAATTCTAAGGATACTAATAATACCGCTTTACCACTATCTCTTTGTTCTATTAATCTCTTGTGTATGTATTCTATTGATCCAACATCAAGGCCTCTTGTTGGTTGTACAGCAATTAATAAATCAGGATTTGAAAAAATCTCACGACCTATTATAGCTTTTTGCTGATTACCACCAGATAAAGTTCTTGCCATTGATATTCCACCTTCTCCAGATCTTACATCAAAGGTTTCAATAATATCATTAGTGTATTTTGTAATTTCATCTTTGTTTATAAGTCCACGTTTTGAAAAAGGCTCATTTTTATAAGCTTTTAAAACCATATTTTCTTCCATTGTATAATCAAGGATTAATCCTCTCTTATGTCTATCTTCTGGAATATGTGAAATTCCAGCATCTATTCTATTTCTTATAGATTTATGAGTAATCTCATTCCCCTTAAAGAATATTTTTCCATCTTCAATATTTCTCATTCCTGTTATAGCCTCTACAATTTCACTTTGTCCATTCCCTTCAACTCCAGCTATACCAACAATTTCTCCTTTTCTGACATTTAAATTAAAATCTTTTAATCCTAAAACTTTTTTATTATTCTTAACTGATAAATTTTCTATTTTTAAAACTTCTTCTCCTAGATTGGCTTCTCCTTTTTCAACCTTAAAGGATACTTCTCTACCAACCATCATTGTAGCCATTTCAACTTCACTTGTATTTTTAACCTCTACAGTTCCTATAAACTTACCACGTCTTATAACTGTACATCTATCCGCTGCCGCCTTTATCTCTTTTAGTTTATGAGTAATTAAAATTATAGACTTTCCTTCTTTAATAAGATTTTTCATAATTGCAATTAAATCTTCTATTTCATTTGGTGTTAATACTGCTGTAGGTTCATCAAATATTAGAACTTCAGCATTTCTATATAACATTTTTAAAATTTCTACACGTTGTTGCATCCCAACAGATATATCTTCTATTTTTGAATATGGGTCTACATTCAGACCATAGTTTTTTGATAATTCATCTATTCTTTTAGCTGCCTTTTTGATATCAACAGTTAAAAATTTTCTTGGTTCACATCCAAGAATTATATTTTCTGTTACTGTAAAATTTTCTACTAATTTAAAGTGCTGATGTACCATACCAATGCCTAAGTCATTTGCTATATTAGGGTTAGAGATCTTTTGTTCTTCTCCTTTAATTTTTATTATTCCTCTATCTGGCATATACATTCCAAATAGCATTCCCATCAATGTAGATTTTCCTGCACCATTTTCTCCTAAAAGAGCATGAATTTCTCCTTTTTTAAGTTGTAAGGTAACGTTATCATTTGCAACTATTCCTGGAAACTCTTTACGAATATTAAGCATCTCTACTACATATCCCATATATCTCACCACTTTCATATATTTATAAAATATTGGGAAATTTAAAAGGTATTCTCCTCTTAAATTTCCCTAATTATATATATCTTATTATTGTACAGGTTCTATTAATCCATCTGCTACATCATTAACTTTGATTTCTCCAGATTTAATTTTTTCAACTACTTCTGAAACTTTTTTAGTTGTATCTTCACTTAAGTTTGGATTTTCTTCTGGAATACCAACACTATCACTACTTACATCTAATCTTAAAGTTTGTCCACCTTTAAATTCTCCATTTAATTCATCTTGAATCATATCAAATGTAGCAATATCAATTTTCTTAACTGCTGAAGTTAATATAATTGATTTCTCTCCTGCCTCGTCATATATACCTTCTGAATATTGATCAACGTCAACTCCAATAACCCAAACTTCTTCTTTACCATTAATAGCTCTTTGTTTAGCTTCATTTATAGCTCCAACGCCAACTCCACCAGCAGCTGTAAATATAGCTTTAACCCCTTTATCATACATAGTAGCTGCTAATTGTTGTCCTGCTGCTACGTTATCAAAACTACCTTGATAAATAACGTTTTCCTTATTTAATTCTACTTTAGATCCTAAATTTTCATTAGCATATTTTATACCTTGTTGGAATCCCCAGTTAAATTTTTGAACTGCAGGTATTTGCATTCCACCAATAAATCCAAGTTCACCTTCTTTAAGCTCTACCGCTGCAGCAACCCCAGCTATAAAACCTGATTGTTCTTCAGCAAAGAATATAGCTATTGTATTATCTTTAACATCTGGCTCAGCACCTTCTTCTCCACTATGTGGAGCACCATCTATTATTACAAATTTAGCATCTGTATATCTATCTTGAGATTTGAATATAGCAGTTTCAAACTTATATCCTGGAGTAACAATAAATTTATATCCAGCATCATAAAGATTTGATATTTCTTTCATGTACTCTGCTTCAGTTGTTCCTGCTGGCTTTATATAATTTGAATCTATTCCTAGCTCTTTTTCAGCTTTTAAGATACCCTTCCAAGTTCCTTCATTAAATGATTTGTCATCAATAGTTCCAGCATCTGTAACCATCCCAACCATTAATTCAACTTTTTCTACGGGTTCTACTCCTGGAGTTTCAGGTGTTTCCTTACTTCCACATCCTACAAGACCTGTAACCATTAGTGCTGATAATGTTAATGCTATTAGCTTTTTTTTCATAATAATCCCTCCATAAAATAATATATATAGCAATCTTTGTTTACAAAGAAGTGCAACCAAAAAAACTTGTGAACAATAACTAAACTAATAAGTTTTTTAATTCTACTTACAAATAATTATATTAATTTATATCCTAGCTTTATGTTGATTATTTATTAATTTATAAGTTTTATTTTAGATTTTAGATTATCTCATAGTTTAATTATGAATTTTAATACATTTCTTAGAATATTTATGTAACTTTTATTTTATTTTGTAAAATTTTATTTTTTTACCTTGTATGAATATATTATATAACTAAATTGTCAAATAATACTAGTAGTAATTCAACAAATTATTTTTTTTAATAATTCTTCTGTTTATCTTAACTTTTTTATAGTAATTACTATAAAATCCCCTTTATTTTTAACAGATTATAAGTTATTTCCATTAAAAACTAAATTTTATTTTTAAAGCAAAAGACGAACATTTCATATTTTTATAAAAAAGCAAAAAAAATCTACTAATCTAGAAGTAATTATTATCTCTGTGATAATACAAAGAAATTATTACTTTTAATATTAGTAGATATCACGAACTTATCACTCTTAAACAAGAAATAAGTTCGTAATTTTGTTCAATTATCCATTTATTTGGTTATTTATTCGCCAAGAAATAAACTCTCATTATTAGTTCTTAACTATTAATTATTCTTTAAAGTCGCTTCTATAAATCCTTTAAATAAAGGATGTGGTTTATTAGGTCTAGATTTTAATTCTGGATGAAATTGAACTGCAATGTAAAAAGGATGATTTTTTATTTCAACCATTTCTACTAATTTTCCATCAGGACTTGTGCCTACTATATCCATTCCAGCCTTTTCAATTTCCGCTCTAAAATCATTATTAAATTCATATCTATGTCTATGTCTTTCTTCTATAATATCTTCTTTATATATTTCTTTGGCAAAGCTACCCTCTGAAATCTTACAAGGATATTTTCCAAGCCTCATAGTTCCACCTAAATTTTCAATATCTTTTTGATCTATCATTAAATCAATTACTGGATATTTTGTATCCTTGTTAATTTCAGAACTATTTGCATCTTTATATCCTAAAACATTTCTTGCAAATTCTATTACTGAACATTGCATCCCAAGACATATTCCAAGAAATGGTTTATTATTTTCTCTTGCATATTTAATAGCTTCAATTTTACCTTCTATTCCTCTATCACCAAATCCACCCGGAACCAATATTCCATCACAAGAACTTAAATATTCCTCTACATTTTTTTCATTTATATCTTCTGCATTTATCCATTCTATTTTTACTTCAGAATCATTTTCGTATCCTCCATGATTTAATGCTTCAACTATTGATATATATGCATCATGAAGTTCTACATACTTTCCTACTAGGCCTATTTTAACTTCTTCCTTTAAGTTTTTAATACCATTTACCATATTAATCCACTGACTATTATCTATAATAGTATCTTCTATTTTAAGTTTTTCACAAACTAACTTATCTAAACCTTCTTTATGAAGTAATAAAGGTACTTCATATAAGTTTTCAGCATCTAAATTTTGAATTACAGCTTTAGATTCTAAATTACAAAATAGTCCTATTTTCTCTTTTACTTCTTCTGATAATTCCTTTTCACTTCTACAAACTAAAATATCTGGTTGAATTCCTAAACTTCTAAGTTCTTTTACAGAATGTTGAGTTGGTTTAGTTTTAATTTCCCCCGCTTTACCAAGGTAAGGTACTAATGTTACATGAATAAAACATACATTTTCTGGGCCAACTTCATATTTAATTTGTCTAATGGATTCTAAGAAAGGTTGAGATTCAATATCTCCAACAGTTCCCCCAATTTCAGTTATAACTACATCTACATCTTCTTCTTTTGAAACTTTATAAACTCTTTCTTTAATTTCATTTGTAATATGAGGTATAACTTGAACTGTTCCTCCTAAGTATTCTCCTCTTCTTTCTTTAGAAATTACTGACCAATAAACCTTACCAGTAGTAACATTACTATTTTCACTTAAATTTTCATCTATAAATCTTTCATAATGACCTAAATCTAAATCTGTTTCTGCTCCATCTTCAGTTACAAAGACCTCTCCATGTTGATAAGGACTCATAGTTCCAGGATCAATGTTTAAATAAGGATCAAATTTTTGTATAGATACCTTTAACCCTCTATTTTTAAGTAATCTACCTAAAGATGCTGCAGTTATTCCCTTTCCTAAAGATGAAACAACACCACCTGTTACAAATACATATTTAGTTTTCATAAAATACCTCCAAGAATTTTTTAATTATTTCTTGACATTATTTTTGAAAATGTTATAATCATAATTACCCACTAATTATGATGGTATATTAATGCCAAAATCTAATAAGAATTATAATATCACAAAAAAAACATAAAATCTAGTTTTTTATGCTTTTTTGTGATTTTTTTATTTTTAGGAAATTATAATAACGAATCCTGTGGATAAGTTGTTATAATTTCCATCCTTC